>Ga0209198_1000051_pt1 | contig 106905 bp, 90 predicted proteins | sample COGITO_mtgs_1105_2_FD_184804 | JGI IMG/M metagenome (GOLD analysis project Ga0209198, IMG submission 184804) | Pelagic marine microbial communities from North Sea - COGITO_mtgs_110519 (SPAdes) (version 2) | ecosystem: Environmental > Aquatic > Marine > Epipelagic ...
TTGGTTGTGATATCGCAGTTAGTGATGTGTTTACTGTAGAGGTTGTTGCTGACCCGGTGATAGATTCTCAAGCAATTACGACCCAAGAAATTTGTCAAAACACAAGCTTACAAGATTTAATCATAACTGTTTCAGGAGGAATCGCTTCAAGTAACTTTGATTATCAGTGGTATTTTAATACAATAAATAACAATACAACAGGAACACTCATTCCAGGAGCAACTACAGATACATATACTCCAGATAATACAACTGAAGGAACTATGTATTACTATGTTGTAGTCATGCAATCTGAATCAGGTTGTGAGGTGGTAAGTAATACTTCGGAAGTAATAATTACACCCGGACCAATTATTACTAGCCAACCTGTCTCTTCAGATATCTGTTTAGATGGTGTAGCAAACCAATTGGCTGTTGTTACTCAAAATGGCGTAGGAGTGCCAACATACCAATGGTATTCAAGTATTATTAATACGTATGATTTTACAAACCCTATTAGCAGTGCAACTAATAGTACCTATAATCCGCCTACAAATATTGTTGGAGAAATTTTCTATTTCGTAGTCATCGCTTTCGATGGTGGGTGCAGCAATATACAATCAACTATCGCTTCGGTAACTATAAATCAGATTCCAGTAATTGATATTGCAGAAATTACAATCTACAGTGAGGAGACTTTTTTATTAGATCCAAGTTTAATTACAGGAAACATCGTTCCAATAGGAACAACGTATACATGGAGTACACCAACAAGTGGGATTCCAGGATCTATTTTAGGTTCTTCTGCTGAGAGTTCACCTCAAACAAGTATTAGTCAGACATTAGAAAATATTAGCTCACCTCCAGAAGCTGTAACAGAAACTTATGTAATAACTCCTGCAACACCAAGTTGTTCAGGAGACCCTTTTATATTGAAAGTGATCGTTAACCCTTCAATCATAACGAATGCTCTTATAACAAATAATTCTTGTTTTGAATCAAATGATGGAGTTATAGATACAGATATTACCGGTGGTGTCCCTTTTTCAAGTGGACCTCCCTATTTAATTTTATGGAATGGCCCTAACTCATTTACATCAACAGCAAGTACCATAACAAATTTAATTGCAGGTGATTATATATTGAGAATCGAGGATAGTAATGGTGTTTTTGTTACTGAGTTATATACCGTTACACAACCAGATTTATTAACAATTACAACTGACGTAGAGAAAAACATTTCATGTTTTGGTGGAAATGACGGAGCTATAGAAGTGAGTATTTCAGGAGGAACAGCGCCTTTTACATTTAATTGGACTGGTGATGGTATCATCCAAGGAAATCAAAATCAAAGTGGCTTAACTGCAGGAACATACTTGCTAGAAATAATTGATAAAAAACTATGTGTTTCAAATCAGACCTACATTCTCACAGAGCCTGATATTCTCACTATAAATACAGTATCAAAAGAAGATATTCTTTGCTTTGATGATTTTACAGGGTCAATAGAAATAAATGTAACTGGTGGAATTCCAATTGAGGTCTCTTCTGGTATATTTGATTACGTTTATAACTGGACCGGTCCCAATGGTTTTACTAGTAATTCTCAAAATATTTCAAATTTATTTGCAGGGATATATACAATTGAAATTACAGATGATTTGGGTTGTATTCAGCAAACAGATATTGAACTAACACAACCTACAGCAATAGAAATAAATTACATAAAAACAGACGTAACTTGTTATGGAGCTGCAGATGGATCAATTGATGTAACGGTAAATGGGGGGAAACCACCATATCAAATATCATGGAGTAATTTTGGAAACGGTTTTTCTCAATCTAATTTATCCGCAGGTGACTATATTGTTACAATAATTGATGAAAATCAATGTGAAGAGAATATTACTATTACAATAGAACAACCTATATTTTTTATTGATCCTGTAGTGACTCCAATTTCATGTAATAATGCAAATGATGCCTCTATTGATTTGAATTTAGTTGGTGGTGTTGCTCCAATTTCTGTTACATGGTCAGACGATGCTACTGCTGGGGTTCAGAGAAACAACTTAGGGGCAGGTACTTTCACGGTTACAATTTTAGATAGTGATTTAATTCAATGTCCAATTATTAAAACGTTTACTATTATCAATCCACCAGTGCTTGCAGTAACAAGTATTGTAAATGATGCGATAGATTGTGTTATTGCCAATAGTGGAAGCATAGAACTTGATGTTTCAGGAGGAACATCTCCTTATAACTTCTTATGGAATACTGGTCAAACATCAGAGGATTTACTTGATATCCCATCGGGAGATTATTCAGTTGAAATTAAAGATGATAGAGGGTGTATAATAAATAGAGAGTTTACTATTTTTAGACAAGAACCAATAAGCATTTCTTTAATGGAAAGTGTGTTAACTGATTGTAATTCCAATACAATTAAAGTACAAAATGTGCCTAGTGCAACAGGTGGTTTTTTACCATACACCTATAGTTGGTCTTCAGGTGTAACCTCAGGAGGTAATAATGAAATTATGACTACAAGTCAGAGTGGAGCGTATGTTTTAACTATTACAGATGATAAAGGCTGTGCAGAAAGTGTTTCGATTCAGATTGATGTTCCTGATGTTGGAAGTCCTGATTTCTCATTTGAATCATTTGCTCTAAGTCAGTATTCCTATATTTCGATTGAAGACCCAATTCAATTTAATAATCTAAGTACCGGAAATTTCACTAATGTTTCTTGGGATTTTGGTGATGGAAGTCCAACAGTAAATACAGTAGATGCAGTACATACTTATGATCAAGTTGGAACTTATACAGTTGTATTAACAGTAGAGTATGATTATGGATGTGTATTTCAATCAACACAAGTTATAAATGTCACAAAGGGGTATTTATTAGTCACACCAAATGCATTTTCACCTAATGAAGATGGAATTAATGATGTTTTACGACCCTTGTTTAGAGGGTTTACATCCATAAGAATGTCAATTTTTGATACATGGGGTGTACTTGTATATTTTGAAGAGGGAACTGCATTAGAAGGATGGAATGGATTTGTTAATGACAAAACTGCTGAAAATGGTAACTATATTATGTATGTCGATGGTATTACTTTTTTTGGTAAAGAAGTTAAAAAAAGTACATCAATAACACTATTAAAATAATATGAAGAATATTATATCTCTTTTGTTTTTTCTTGCTTTTTTTCAAAGCTATTCTCAGGATGTGATTTTTTCTCAAAACTTCTTAGTACCAGAAACATTAAATTCTTCTTTTACAGGTGCTATAAGGAGTACTAAGGTAGGTTCTGTTTTTAAATCTCAATGGAGAAATAGTTCTTTAAAAACCTCTTCTAATTTTGCATTTGTAGATACTTGGTTAGAGGGCTATAAAACAGGTATTGGTATTAGTTTTTTAAATCAAAAGGAGAGTGGCTCAGGCTATACATTTAATCAAGTGAGTTTTAATTTTGCAATGGCTTTTGAAATTGGTAATTCTTGGTTTTTCAGACCAAGTATTTCTTCAGGATTTGGAATGAAAAGTTATGGTTTTCAAAATCTTTTATTAGAAGATCAAATAAACTTAAATAGCAATACAACAAATACATCCTCAATAGACCCAATTTTATTAAATTCTCAAAAATCTTTTTTTGATTTTAGTTCCTCAGTTATTTTTGATAATAAAGATTCTTGGTTTGGATTAACATTAAGACATTTAAACAAGCCTAACATTTCTCTTACTGAAGGCGGCAACATACCATTAGACATATTTATGTCAATCCACGCAAAATATAATTTACCAGTATTTCAAAATTACGGAACATGGTTAGGAAGTAAAAGTAAAATATATGTTCTTGCTAATTATATGAATCAGAGAACTTATGGTCGTTTGGATTTAGGTTTGCAATACGTTTTTGATGACAAATTTTCTTTAGGTATGACCATGTTTACAGTTCCTGATAAAAGTATTAATTCTTTGACTAGCTTTTTGAGTACTTTCATAGGCCTAAGAGCTAAAGGGTATAGATTTGGATATTCTTACGATATAAACACCTCTAAGTCAATTAGTCTTGGAGGTATTCATGAATTTTCTATATCGTATGATTTTGACATTAATATAAGAGCTTTGAATCGCTATAAGTGTATTTCTTTTTTTTAAATTTTAGAAATTTTTATTTATAAAAAATCAACTTATTTTGTTTTAACGACCAGTAAACATCACTAAATTTTTCTAAAAATTGAATTCCTATCAAACTATTATTTGCTGTTTCTAAAGTTTTTACAAGTGCAACTACATTCTTAAGTGTATAATCTCCAATTTTTAATTGAGTTATTTTGATAACTTTATTTTCAGTAGGTTCACCTCTAATACCTATGGTAGGGATTGTGATACCCAAGTCTTCATAAACTAGCCCATTTGCCTTGAGTTCATTGAACATTCTAAAACCAATACTCATCATCTCAGCACCAGTATCGAAAATAAATCTGTATGGTTTATCCTTTGAATTATCAAAGTATATATTAATGTACTTTGTTTTGTCATTTTTATCAAAAATTAAATCTAAACTAATAGACTCTGATGCTCCAATAATATCGGAAGGAACATAATAGTTATCTATATTAGTAGTTCTAGAAACTTCAATTCCGTTTTTGAAAATGGTGGTAATAATATAATTATCTACAAACTGTTTTTGAGTTCCTGCTTTCAGAGAATTATTTGGAAAAAACTCACCTTTTTCAGAAAATTCAAGATTTCCATCTTTAAATTGGTTTATGGAAACTGATCTACCTTCTCTTATAACATAAATCTGTGTTTTTCCGCTAGTTAAATAAATAGTTTTTTCACCCTCAAATAAGATATCATTTTGGAATTTTCCTTTGGACTTTTTTCTATATTTTTCATCTATTACGTTTTCAACTCCAATGCCATTAAACATATTATTTTGGAATTCTCCAATGTAAGAACCAGTTCCACTTGGGTAACTAAGTTTCCCTTGACCTTCTTTTTTATTATTTTTAAAGCCTCCATTGTAAATATATCCGTCGGGATAAGTGAGTTTACCTTGGCCTTCTTTTTTATTATTTTTAAAGTCACCTTTGTAAATAAATCCATCTGGAGATTTAAGAGTTCCATACCCTTCTTTCTTTCCTTCATAATTTAAACACCCAATATACGTACCTATCTGGTTATTTTGGTATGTGACATCTATGGTATCTTTACAAATTTCTCTTACTTGAGAAATAGAGTTTTGTGAGAAAAATAATAATATTAATATAAAGTAATGGTTTAATTTCATATTTAAATCATGTTTAAAAAAAAATCTATTTATTTTTACGTAAAATAAATAAAATAAATAGATATAACTAAATTTTTTTCATGTCTACTATTAATTAAAAAAAATTGACTTATTAGTCAATATTTTTCTCCTACGGTAACTCAAAATAGCCTAAACAATTGTTTAATTTTTTAAACTTTTATTTTACATATAAAAACCCTTCATTAATTAGTTGAAAAAAATAGTTTTTTCATAACAAAAAATCTCAGATATTCTTAAAAGTTTACTAGAGAAGAGTAGTTTTTGTCATTTCTAAACATAGGTATTGTTTTTAATTGCTTAATAAAACTAAATTTGAAAAAATATTTATTTAATTGTAACTATTCCCCCCTCTAATTACAATGGTAGCCAACTAATATTAGTTCCCCTGGTTTATTTTTTTTTAAAAGAACAATATAGATTTTTGAATCCTTTTCGTAATTACAACTTAAAAAGGTAAGATTAATAGCGAAAAATTAATCTAAAAAACATTAAAAAATGAAAAACATAATTAACGGACTCAAACAAATAAAAACAAGAGTTGATAGTGGAGAAATAACTACTGCAAACGGAACAGAAACTTTATTATCTGAACAACTTGCAAGTATGCTTGAACAAGCTATTAATCATACGCATAGTTGTACTGATTTTCCGAGTGAAGAAATAATAAAATCAGTTTCTAGAGAAAAGTTTAATGATTGGAGAGAATCTGAAGCTATTTAATATGATTTAAATCATTTTAAAGCGTATTTAATACCTGTAATGAGATGTAAACGATGGAAAACTCTTAAAAATAGTGACATATATTTATAGTGTACGAAGTCTCTTTAAATCATGTTTAAAAAAAAATCTATTTAGTTCTACGCAAAACAAATAAAAATAAATATATATAACTAATTTTTTTTCAAGTCTACTATTAATTAAAAAAAATGTCTTCTTAGTCAATATTTTTCTCTTACGGTAACTCAAAATAGCCTAAACAATTGTTTAATTTTAAACTTTTATTTTACATATAAAAACCCTTCATTAATTAGTTGAAAAAAATAGTTTTTTCATAACAAAAAATCTGAGATATTCATAAAAGTTTACTAGACAAGAGTAGTTTTTGTCATTTCTAAACATAGGTATTGTTTTTTGTTGTTTAAAATTTTTATTTTCGGTAAAATTTATTTTATTCTAATTACTTCCCCCTCTAATTCTAATAGTAGTCAACTATTATTAGCTCTAACATTAAATTTGTTTGAGAGAACAATAAATTTATAATTCTATCAATTTTAATAATAATAACTATTGATAGTAGCGCTTGAAACGAATGTAGTTGTATAATCAATCATATTCACACGAATAAATTCAAAACAAATAATATTTTAAAAATGGCTCTAAATTTGTTTAAGAATACTGGTATCAAACTTGACAAAGTTTGTGTCGGATTTAATTGGGTAGCAATTGAAACTATTGTAAGTGTTAAAAAAGGTTCATTTTTTGGATTAGGAGGCACAACAGTTAAAAATAAGGTTAAAGTTAAAGTAAATCTTCATGCTAGTTGTGTACTTCTAGACTCTAGCAAACAAGTTTTAGAAATAATTCACTTAGGGAATTTAAACTCAAAAACAGGTTTTGTCAATCTTACTTGTGTTAATCTCAGTGGAGGTATTGATGGAAATGACGGCTTGGATAATGAGATTATTACCGTTAATTTAGAGAGATTACCGGCTAATGTAAATCAAATTGTATTTTTCTTAATTAGTAATAAAAAACAAGTTTTTGCAGACATTCCTTTTGTAACTATTAGAATTTATGAAGGTACTCCAGATAGAGTAGATAAAGTATTAGAAACTCTTTATGTTTCTAGTCTACCTGAGTTTGCTGGTAAAACATCAGCAATAATGGGTAAGTTTTATCGTGTAAATGGCGAGTGGAAATATAATAATATTGGGCACCCTACATCAGATACAGATATGAATCAGGTATTACAAAAAATTCTAAATATATACGCTTAAAAAATCTATAAAATCATATATTTTCTTAGGATTAATTAACGATATATTCCCTAGTGTATTTATGTTAATATATATGGAATCACTACAATAGTGAAATTAAAGGTTGTTATAATCGCCTTGTAAAGATTTTTTTTATTAAAAAATTTTACAATGCATTGATTAATATTGATTCGTTTATTTAATTTCCTTTTAATCCAATAAATTTTAATTAATTCAAACTATGTAAATTCATTCTATAGTATTGTATTAAAATAAATTTTTTATTAAATAGTATTTTGCAGAATATGCTGTGCCTATTCTCCGTAAAATAAAGCTGAAAATTTAATTTTAGATTTATTGTTTCATAAGAGTTTAATGCGTGTTTTTAGAAATTAATTAAAAAAAATCAAGCAATGCGTAGCTTTATTTTGATTTTATATTGTACAAGAATTTTTCTTCAACGTTCTTAAATTTTCTTTTTCTACGATTATAGCAAAGCAAAATTTTAAAAAATAAAATCGCGTTTTTTTTAACATTAAAAAAAGTTATAACTTAGAGCACTTTAAAAATTCTATGGTTTCAGATAAATTAGTTAATTTTTCTCCAATCTCTTTAAAAGAGATGGATAACGTTGCGCTATTAAAAAGAGTTGACACTAAATTTTTAACTACAGAAAAAAAATTATTAGAAATTTTAGAGATCATTAGTTCAGAGTATCAAATTTTAGATATTAACAATAAAAGATTGATGAAATACTCTACACTTTATTTTGATACCAAGGATAAGATGCTTTACAAGCACCATCATAATGGGAAAGGAAATCGACATAAAATAAGAATTCGAAAATACATAGACTCTAACCTTTGTTTTTTAGAAGTAAAGAAAAAAAATAATGCTGGTGTTACCAATAAATTTCGCTGTCTTATAGATGATTTTGAAAATAAATTATCACCATCATCAATAAAATTCATCAAAAAAAATACGGATAGTTCTTGTTTCTTAGACCCAGTATTGTCCAATACGTTTAATCGCTTTACGCTAGTTAATAAACAAGTGCCTGAGAGGGTTACAATTGACACGGAAATAATATTTGAAGCAGATGAATCCTCTAAAAAATTGGAAAAAATTGTAGTTATTGAGGTAAAACAAGAGAAAGGAAAGGAAAATACCGCGATTTATAAAGCTTTAAAAATGAGCCGAATACCGATTGTTAGTTTTAGTAAATATTGTGTTGGTATTTCAAACCTCACAACATCAATTAAAACGAATCAATTCAAAGAAATAAATTTAAAAATTAATAAAATGTATAACTAATATGGACATATTTGGAATACCCTTTTTTGACGATGATTTTTACAAAATGGTGATTAAACTATTCATCAATGTAATTTTTTTAACAGGTATTATTAAATTTACGTACTACAAATACTCTAAAAATAAAGAATATCTTTTTACATTCTACTTAATAGGAATTGTAGTTTTCTTTTTATGTTTTACGTTAAAAAAGTACGAATTAGATCTAGGAATGGCTCTAGGTTTATTTGCCATATTTGGAATTTTAAGGTATCGAACTACACCCATAGATGTTAAAGAAATGACCTATCTTTTTGTAGTGATAGGTATTTCAGTAATGAACGCATTGTCTAATAAGAAAATGAGTTATATTGAGATTTTAACAGCCAATACAATTATTCTATTATCCGTATATTATTTTGAAAGATTCTCTAATCATAATACTATTTTAACTAAAGAAATTATTTACGAAACTATAGAAAACATTCAACCTGAAAATCATGATAATCTAAAAGAAGACATTCAAACTAGATTGGGTGTTCAAGTTGTAAATATAGAGATTGGAAATATCAATTTCCTGAGAGATACTGCAGTTATAACCGTTTATTATAAAAAGTAAATTTTAATGAGAGTAGCCAATAATATTTTTTACCGTTCTATTTTAATAGTTTTTTTAGTTTCTTTTATTCAAACAAGTATTGCTCAAAATAGTTCAGATACAGAGGGATGGAGCTCCATAGAAGTAGGTTTCAATATTTCAGATAAATTGTCTTTTTCAGCTTCTGAACACCTGAGATACCGAAATAAAATATCTTCATTGAGCACCTATTTTACTCAGCTAGAAACCTCATATGAGCTTTTTAAAGATTTTAATTTAGGCGGTGGAGTTCGTTTTATTAGAGAGAATGATGATGTTGGAAATATTCAAGGTCTAGAAACTCATTTTAGATATCAATTCAACGTGAGTTATAAGCACGATATAAAAATGTTGACTCTCTTTTATAGACTAAGATATCAGCATAAAAATGAACTTGGTATTGCTGCAGATGATGGAAATATCCCTAACGAATATATTAGATTTCGATTGGGTCTAGGCTATAAATTTATAAATCCTAATTTAGGGATTAGGTTAAAAGGTGAGCTATTCAATCAAGTTCAAAAAGAAAATTTAGAAAATGGCTTTAATCGATATCGTTTATCTTTCGAAACCTATAAAAAGTTTAAAAATATAGGTAAATTTACGATGTTCTATGGATTTCAAAAGAACTTCAATAGAATTGAATTAAAACCAAAGGCTATTCTTGGTCTAAAATATAAATATAGTTTTGATTTCATTAAATCAAAAAATTAAATAATCAAATAATAAATTTTAATTAATGAGAATTTTAATTATGCTATTATTGTTTTTTGTTTCTTCTATAGAATCACAAAACATAAGAATTAATGAAGTTGTTTCCTCTAACTCAGAATATTTTGATGAAGACGGTGATACACCAGATTGGTTAGAACTTCATAATTATGGTACTCAAAATGTATCTATTGCAAATTGGACTTTATCTGATGATATAGATGATTTTACAAAGTGGACATTTCCCGATATTTCATTAGCACCAGATGAATACTTACAGTTATGGGCTTCTTCTAAAGACCGATCATCTGTTACTTATTCTAGAACACTGGTTAATCAAGGAGATATCTTTTCGTACCTACTTCCTTTCAGTGAGCCAAGTTCTAATTGGACCTCTTTGAGTTTTGATGACCAAAATTGGTTAGAAGGTGCATCTGGATTTGGTTATGATGATGGAGATGATGCAACATTAATACCAACCGGTACATTGTCTGTTTACCTTAGAAAGACTTTTACAATTACTAATCTTAATGATATTTCATCACTAATTCTAGACATCGACTATGATGATGCTTTTGTTGCATATATTAATGGTGTTGAGATAGCCCGTGCAAATATAAATGGGGTACCACCACCGTTTAATTCTGGTACTTCACAAGACCATGAAGCTCAAATGTATTCTGGTGGAATCCCTGATAGGTTTTTAATATCAAATTTTAGCTCAATTTTAAATAATGGTCAAAACATTTTAACGATTCAAGCGCATAATGTAAGTTCAAATTCCTCAGACTTTACCATTATTCCATTTTTATCAGCAGTTTTTACGACTCCAAATAGTTCTGGTGTTACACCTCCTGATATTTTGAATTTAACAACAAACAATCTTCATACAAACTTTAAAATATCGTCTGGTTCAGAAATATTAAGTCTTTCAGATTCCTCTGGGAATTTAGTAGATCAGTTAATTGCTGAAAACTTACCACCTGACACATCAGTAGGAATTTCTACAAGTTCAGGTAACATTGTAAGTTATTTAGATACAACACCTGGATATGAAAATTCAAATACTGAATATTTAGGAGCAGTTCAAAGTGTTGTTAATTTTTCTCAAGAGGGAGGTCTAATAAATGGATCCTTCAACCTTTCATTAAGCGGAAACAATACTGGAGAAGTAATCCGTTACGCTTTTGGTGGTGAAGAACCAACTGAAACATCATCAATTTATTTATATCCACTAGAAATAAATTCGAATACTACTGTAAGAGCAAGAATCTTTTCAAATAATTATTTTCCATCTCCAATATATACAAAATCCTATATCATTAATTCAAATCATGATATAGATGTCATGTTTTTAACTACAGAACCCGATAACTTTTTTGATGAAGATACTGGAATTTATGTTTTTGGTCCTGACGGAACATATGATACGAATCAACCTTATTTTGGTGCAAACTTTTGGGAAGATTGGGAACGTCCAATTCATCTATCTTTTCATGAAAATGGAACTGATAATTTTTCAGAATTTAATGCCGGTGTTAAGATTTTTGGAGGGTGGAGTAGGGGTCAAAACGGACAAAGATCTATGTCTTTGTTTGCCAGAGCACAATATGGAGACTCTAAATTTGAACATTCCTTTTTTGATCAACTACCATATGATAAGTTTGAAGCGATGGTGTTGAGAAATTCTGGACAAGATTGGATGCGATCTTCAATGAAAGATATTACGCTTACAAGCTTAATGCGTGGTTCTGGTTTAGATTTTCAAGAACACAACCCTGTTGCTACCTACATTAATAGTGAGTATTGGGGAATGTATAATTTACGTGAAAAAATTAACGAACATATGCTGGCTTCTAAACATAATGTAGAGGCTGACGACATTACTCTGCTAACCAATAATGCAGAGGAGATTGAGGGATCAAATGACGAATATAATCAACTTATATCCTATGTAAATTCAACAAATTTATCACTAGATTCAAATTTTGAATATGTAGACGAACAGATAGACTTAAAAGAATATGCTGTTTATCAAGCTTCCAATATATTTTTTAATAATACGGACTGGCCTGGTAACAATATTAAATTTTGGAAACACCCAGCAGGTAAATGGCGCTGGATCATGTATGACACAGATTTTGGCTTTGGTCCTTTTTGGAATATTAATAATTATAATGAAAATACGCTTAGTTTTGCATTAGATCCAAACGGTCCCGGATGGCCAAACCCTTCTTGGTCTACCTTACTATTTAGAAGACTAACAACAAATACTGGCTTTAGAAATAGATTTATAAATCGGTATGCAGACGAACTAAATACTCGTTTTCTAGCTACTAATATCAAGGCACATATAGATCAAATTTTTGCCACTATTTCTCCAGAAGTTACTGCGCATTATGAACGTTGGAAAGATGACCCATCTCTAACCAATAACGGAATTTTTATTAGTGATATAAATGCGTGGATAGGCTACTATATCGCCGAAATGAAAAATTTTGCAGACAATAGACCTTCTATTGTTAAAAATCATATCATGTCTCAATTTAATTTACCTGATTCTCATCCATTAACAATTACTAACAATAGTGTTTCGGAGGGATTTGTTGAGGTTAATGAGAATTTAAATATCCAAGAACCTTCTTGGACAGGAGACTATTTTGAAACAGTACCTGTACAATTAAAAGCCATTGCAGCACCAGGATATGAGTTTTCTCATTGGAGTGGAAATTTATACTCTATACTTGAAACAATAACTATTAATTTGGCGAATTCTTTTCAGGTAATTCCAAACTTCTCCCCTTCGGGAACACCAGATCAAATTGTAATTAATGAAATTAATTACAAATCTAACGTTGACTTTAATGCTGATGATTGGGTAGAAATTTACAATCCAAATACATCTTCTGTAGACTTGTCTAATTGGGAACTGAAAGATGATGACGATTCTCATGTTTTTATAATTCCAGATGGAACATCAATTGAAGCAAATGGCTATCTAGTATTTGTAAAAGATGCTTCAGATTTTTCTGCTGTTTTCCCGGAAATCACAAATTATATTGGCGAAATTGGATTTGGATTTGGAGGGTCTGATTCTGTAAGGTTGTATAATGCTAGTGGTGTTCTACAAGATGAAGTTACATATCTTAATGATGCTCCTTGGCCAATTTGTGCCGATGAAACGGGTGATACGTTAGAACTGATCACTCCAGATTTAGACAATTCTTTACCAGGAAGTTGGTCATGCATCAATACACATGGAAGCCCTAATGCGGTTAATAGTAGTTCACTTTCTATAGATAACGTATATATAGAACCTGTGAAAGTTTACCCCAATCCAGTTCAGAATACACTATATATAAGTGGCGTAAAAGGCCCATCTAAAATAAAGGTTTATTCTGTTTTAGGACAATTGGTCATGAATCAATCCATCACAAATACGTTAGACGTGAGTCGACTTAAACGAGGTGTTTACTATATTAAAATCAGTGATAGTGAAAAAACAACACAACTTAATTTTATAAAGTATTAGTCATACCTTTTATAGGTCCCATTTACTTTAGTATTAAACCTATTAATTATGGCGCCAACCATATCAAATGGTTCAGGCATACTCGTAATAAATCTTTTTCCTGACGAATTGGCTCTTCTATCAGAACCTTTTGAAGCTAGAAAGAATTTATCGTTGTGGTTTACTCTTACGTTTATTCTTCTACTGTCTAGAATGTCTCCGTTATTGTCTAAAAACTCTAGATCAACTTCAACAGATCCAGAGGCAGAGACTTCATAAATGTAACCTTTACAATACCACGTTTTAATAGAGCCGTCTTTTTTCTTTTTTGTTTTTGTCTTTTCATAAAACACTTTACTTATAACTACTGTGGGTCCAGCGTAATATTTTAAGAAGTTAAACTTTACAAATTCATCAATATTTTTTAATTCTTCCCTTCCTTTTTCTCCTAATGCACCAATTTTTCTTAATTCTATTTTATTACTAATATCAGAGTAATTTGCAAATTGATATTTGTTAAACAATCCAATAGTGCTATTAATTAGATTCTTCATAGCTCTTTTATTAATAGATGTATTTGTGAAATTATTCATTGGAAAATAACCAACATTCAGCGTTCCTAATTGTAGAGATCTATCTAAATAATTTTGAACATCTTTATAATTTGCTATATATTTCAGAGAGCTTTCAAATGTTTTGTAAGCTTTTTTATAATCATATTTGTTGGCAGCATTGTTGAAAGTTTTCAAGCCATTTGTATAAAATTCGTCTGCTGCATTCGTGTTATAAGCTTTTAATAGATTGTCAGCCTCACTTCTTTTTTTTTCATAGTTCATTGTGTGCAGCGCAATAAACTTTTTTTGTTTCGATGATAATACAGCAGATAATACAAATAACTTCTTTTGTATTTTATCTAAATTGGCATATGTGATGAATATTTTTTTCATCGGTGCAACAGAATGGAAATCTTTATAAGGTATCGCTTTGGTCTCTAAATCTTTAATATAAGTTGATGCCCAACCATTTACTTTAGATAAAGCCTCTTCAAAAATATCATTAGATTTTTTCCAATTCTTTTTAGCTTTTAGCGACTCTATAGATTTTAAGGTTGCAGTCACAAAATCTTTTTTCTTCAAAGCTCTTTTAGCTTCTCTGTAAGGTTTTCTGAAATTTTGAGCTGTGCTCAATTGAATACAACAGCAAAATAGTAATAGGAGGCTTAGTTTTTTCATCTTTTAAAAATAGAATTAATAAAATATTTATGTATAACGTTGTGGGTTGTAAAAAAGTGTTAGACTTTCAATTTAAAAGGTAAAAGTATTATTTTACAACTCATTAAAACAATAAATATCATTTCATTTTAATACATAAACACTATAAAATTATTATTCTAAAATATTTATCATGGATATTTTTCCTATTTTAGTATCTAAAGTTGCAGGGTCTTAGGGGAATTAGAAAAAATAATTATTTTATTAAGCTTAACTTACGATTACTAATAAATTACAAACATTTTTAATGTTTGATAAAAAATCATTATGAATACACTCATCAAAAAAATAGTACCACTAGTTTTACTTCTAATTATAGTATCCTGTCAGGATAAAAAAGAGTTGCTACTTTTTAAGACTTACAAGGAATCCGTTCTATTAGAAAAACAAGGAATGCATCAAAAACCCAGAATGAGATTCAAATTATTTCAATCTAAGGTGTTGGATATGAACACCATTTTTAAACCGTTTAATGAAGAGTTGGCTTCTAATTTTTCAGAAAAAGAATACAAGGATTTAAAACCTTTAATCATAGAACAAGATATTCCCTCCATTCAGAACAGTATAAAAGATGGCAAACTTTCCTATGAAAAGTTAACGTTATTTTATTTGTATAGAATTAGAGAGTTTGAGAGTGATTCCACCAAATCATTACATGCTATTATTAGTCTAAATCCTTCAGTTTTAGAGGAGGCTAGAGCTAGAGACATCAATAGAGATGAAAATGATTTTCTTATAGGTATGTCTGTTTACGGTATGCCAATTTTATTAAAAGACAATATCAACACTGAGGGTATGCCAACAACCGCTGGTGCCATTGCTTTATATGAGAATAAGAATACAGATGATGCTTTTATTGTGAAAAGACTAAAAGCTTCAGGCGCTTTAATCCTTGGAAAGACAAATTTAAGTGAGTGGGCTTATTATTTCTGTGATGGCTGTCCCGTTGGGTACAGTGCTGTTGGAGGACAAACCTTAAACCCTTACGGAAGAGCAACGTTTGAATCTGGAGGATCAAGTTCAGGAAGTGGAGCAACGGTAGCAGCAAATTATGCTGTTGCGTCTATTGGAACGGAAACTTCAGGTTCTATAACCTCTCCATCTAGTCAAAATTCTATTGTTGGTTTAAAACCAACTATTGGTATGTTAAGTAGATCTGGTATAGTTCCAATTTCTACTACTTTAGATACACCTGGTCCTATGACAAAAAACATCATCGATAACTATATCGTATTAACAGCTATGTCTGGTTATGATGCCTCAGATTCAAAATCATTTGAATTTGAAGACCAAGATTTTGGTGATATAGAAGATACTTTTAAAGGCAGACGATTTGGAGTTTTTAAAGACTATTTACAAGACTCTATTTATAGATTTAATATTAACAAGATAAAAGAAGCTGGTGCAGAAATTATAGAGATTTCTCCAAACCTAACAGATTTGCCAGGATTTTTATCAGTTCTAAACATAGAAATGAAACATGATTTACCTAATTATCTAAGTAATTACGCTGATAAAAACGTAAAAGTTATTTCTATTGAAGATGTTATTAATTTTAATAATGTAGATACTGTTGTACGAGCTCCATACGGACAGCTACGATTTAAAAACATTGGCAAAGATACTGTAACACTTGTCCAGCTAGAAACGATTAAAAAAACATTAATGACCAATGCTCGAAATTATTTTCAAGCATTGGACCTTATGAGTTTAGACGCTATTTTATCTATCAATAATTCTCATGCTGGGTATTCTGCTGTGGCAGAATACCCAAACTTAACAGTACCTATGGGATATAAATCTACCGGAGAACCTGTTAATTTAACCTTTATTGGCAAACCAAAAGAAGAAGGTAAATTATTACTTCTAGGCTATATTTTTGAACAATTGACAAAACACAGAAAATTGCCAAAAAATTACCAGTAAAATTCACCTTATTAAACGTATTTTTGTCAACCTAAAAGTAGAGAATGAGGACTAAGTCTGTAAAGAAAAATAAGATCAATGTTGTAACACTAGGATGTTCTAAAAATATTTATGATTCTGAAGTCTTAATGGGGCAATTAAAAGCCAATGGTAAAGACGTTGTTCATGAAGACAAGAATGATGAAGGAAATATAGTAGTTATCAATACTTGTGGATTTATTGGAAAAGCAAAAGAGGAATCTGTAGATACTATTTTACATTATGTAGAGAAAAAAATAGCTGGAGATGTAGATAAGGTTTTTGTAACAGGTTGTTTAAGTGAGCGATACAAGCCAGATTTAGAAAAAGAAATTACCGACGTAGATCAATATTTTGGGACACATGATCTGCCAAATCTCTTAAAAGTTTTAGGTGCAGATTACAAACACGAATTGATTGGTGAGCGTTTAACCACCACACCTAAACACTATGCATATTTAAAAATAGCCGAAGGATGTGATAGGCCTTGTTCTTTTTGTGCAATACCACTAATGCGTGGAAAACACAAATCTACACCCATAGAAGAAATTGTAATTGAAGCAGAAAAATTAGCTTCAAAAGGTATTAAAGAAGTCATGTTAATTGCTCAAGACTTGACCTATTATGGATTAGATATTTACAAAAAAAGAGCTTTAGCGTCGTTGTTAGAAGCCTTGGCAAAAGTTGAGGGTATAGAATGGATTCGTATGCATTATGCCTTTCCAACAGGTTTTCCAATGGATGTACTAGAGGTTATGAAAAATGAGCCAAAAGTATGTAACTACTTGGACATCCCCTTACAGCACATCAATACTGCCATTTTAAAATCTATGAAGCGTGGAACTACCCACGAGAAAACAACAGCTCTAATTCATAAATTTAGAGAAGCTGTCCCTACTATGGGAATTAGAACTACTTTAATAGTTGGTTACCCAGGAGAAACAGAAGCACAATTTCAAGAACTAAAAGATTGGGTAGAGGAGATGCGTTTTGAACGCCTTGGTGCTTTTGAATATTCACATGAAGAAAATACTGGTGCGTTTGTTTTAGAAGATGATGTTCCGGCAGATGTAAAGTTTCGTCGTGTAAATGAAATCATGGAAATACAATCTCAGATTTCTTGGGAGATCAATCAAGAAAAGATTGGAAAATTTTTTACTTGTTTATTTGATAGAAAAGAAGGTAATTATTTTTATGGGCGTACAGAATTTGATTCGCCAGATGTAGATAACGATGTATTAGTTGATGCAAGAGAACATTACATTAAAATAGGAGAATTTGTAGCAATTAAAATCCATGAAGCTGGTGATTTTGATTTGTATGGTACTCCAGTAAAATAAAATCCTACTAGTTTATAAAACAACTTATTTATTAATAATTAGTTCCATACATCTCAAAAACAACTACTTATTCCTTATATACACTGTCTTTCGAGCTATGTGTAACTATGTTAATTATTATCTAGTCAACTATTTTAAAATCTTATCAAGCTAGATTGAAATACACTTCTTTGTATTTTAAAGCTATCATAAAAAAGAATGTGTAAGCATATATCCCGATTTCTAGGTATTGACAAGTATACTTTTTTTTCTTATATTTATAAAAAAAAATTGTTAGGAGTCATTCCGTGAAATAAAAAAATTAGTTGCTTTGTGAAGAGCTGCTCAATTTTTTATCCTAAAATTTTAGTGAATAACTGCTCAAACTAATAAAAAATTAGTTTGTCATTACTAATAGACACACCTGTTATCTTAACTATGGATATATCAGGATTGTTTCGTCTCTTTAACAACTGTTAGGGTGGTTTTAAAATAGGATTGATTATGAAGATATTATTTATTATTTCATTTATAACTATTGCATTTTCTTATGCAATACTTTCATCGGCAACAACCATATTGTACAAGAATAGATCAACATCAGACTTGAACTATATTCAACGAAATATTCTATACGGCCGGGCTACTTTTGGTGAACGTTTTTCACTGTTTATGAGAACACTATTGTCAAGTTTTATTTTCCCGTTTATATATATTATTTCGGCTCTTGTTGCTTGGTTTTTTGGCTAAAAAATGACGTTTTATCATTAAAAAAAGTGATTTATAAATATCCTCATAAATAGGTATTGATACCCAGACTTATTTTTCTTATTTTTACATCAACACATTGTTTGTGATATGTTTTGATATTAATTAATACAAATTAGGTTCTTAATAAAAAAAAAGTAATCTTATTTTATAAATGTAATCATTAATAACCATTATTTATTTACAATTAAATAAGAACTAAGACATAAAATACAGTTTTATTAAATTACTTATGTCTGTTACGTCGATTATTTCTTCCAGTTTTGTCTATTAGGGTTGATTTTAAGAAAGCTGAATATAATATCTGTTAATTCAGTTTTTTTTACTTAAATTTTAAATCTGTGAATTCTAAACCTAAAAAAATTGAGTAACAACTAAATGAATCACAAAATACCATATAAATCATACTCTGAATTTAAATGATTAAAATAATTTTAAAACACAGTTTATTAGTAGTTATAGGGGTATTGCTATTTAGTTTTCTTTTTTTACTCTATACTTCTGATGGTAAAGCTCCAGCTTTTAATGTAGGATCAGAATTTTCATACGCTAAAGAGATTTCCCTCAAAAATAATAGCTTTAAAAGAGCTAGATCGTATATTTCACTTAAAGACAGTACAAAGATTGCAATTACCTACCTTCTTCCTGAAAAAGAAAATGTAGCAGGCTATCCTATTGTTTTGTTAGCATCGCCATATACCTCCTCTGTTTTTGTTCCTGAGATGAAATGGTATGAGCGAGCCTTTAGCAAATGGGAAACAGGCTCTTGGGGCCCTGAATACGACTTTATCTCTCAAAAATCAATAAAAACCTATACTTCTAAAGGCTATGCCGTTGTATTAATGGATTTGAGAGGTACCGGTTCTTCAACGGGTTTTGCATCACCAGGGGATACTAAATATATTGATGATTTTACAGAAGTTTTTAATTATTTAGAAATGCAACCTTGGTCTAATGGGAAGATTGGAATGGAAGGACAATCCTACTTAGGCTGGACTCAATTTGCTGCCGCATCAACAAAGCATCCGGCTTTAAAGTGTATTGCACCCGGCTTAATTAATGTGGATGCCTACAGTGATAATATCCGCCCTGGAGGAATAAAAAACATCGATTGGATCGAATCATACAGCACTCGATTAAAAAATATCAATAGCAGTTTTTGGAGTACCGATGGAGAGCTGCCAATATTCCCTTCAGTACCGTTGACTGATATGGATGGTGACGGACAGTTTTTAGATGAGATTCCGGAGTTAAAAGAGAATGAACAGCTTGTCCTTATTACCAATTCAATCACTTATAAAGATGGTATAGAAAGACCTAATAATACTTATATTTCTATGCTCAAAGAGCGTCATAAAAGCATCAGTTTTTCCGATTTAGCAGCTAGTTTTGAGTATATTGATGACACCTTGTATTTCGATGATAGATTAGGTTTTTTTCAAGGAACGAATCCTATTAATTTGATTGCTGAACTTAAAAAAACTAAAATCCCTGTGCTATTTATTGGAGGTTTTTTTGATTATTTTGAGGGTATACCTCAGCTGTATAGCTCCTTAAAAAACACAAACCCTTCTTTTCTTTTCATGGGACCTAGGTTTCACATTCCAGCAGATATTCCTGCTTCTTATAAAGAATTATTTGGATATAAGAATTCGTATTCTGATGCTCAATTTATTCACACACTTCGTTTTTTAGACCATTACCTGAAAGATATCGATAATGGATTTGAAAAAGAATTACCTGTAAAAATATACACTCCTTTTGAAGGATGGAATAATTTTTCAACCTGGCCTATAGAAGAAGCGCTACCTACCAAGTTTTACTTAACTAAAGATGTATTAACTGAGGTAAGTGAAAAGAGTCTAGATACGCTTCAATACAATGTAGACTTTACCCATAGAGCAAGCTACGGCGAGCACGCATTAAATCCTAACAACGCACTGTTCGTTATGAATGATGTATTGGAGCGAAGCGCTCAAGACAATACGTGTTTGGTTTTTGAGACAGCACCATTAAATGTAGAAAAAATTCTTACGGGGTATCCAATTATAAACCTTAATATTTCATCAAATCGTTCTAATGCAGATGTATATGTTTATCTCACGGATGTTGCTCCTGATGGTAAAGCCTATTACATTGCAGAAGCACAACTTCGTGCTGGCTGGCATCGTCTTGCAGATAACGACGAATTGGTTGATGGTGCTTTTGATGTAGAACCAGAATTGCCCTGGCAATCATACAAAAGAGATCATTATGATCCTGAGCCTTTTAAGAATGGCACTTATCAAAAACTAAAATTTAATCTAAAACCTCATTCTTGGAAATTTAAAAAAGGACATAAAATTAGAATATCCATTGCCGGAGCAGACAAAGATAACTTTGAATTTAATCCGGATTTATGCCCTGAGAACACTTTTGATTCTTGTATGAACACAGATTTATACATTGTTACAGGCGGCACCGATGGATCTTTTATTGAACTTCCTATTATGGAAGTAAAATAGATACAACTAAATTTATTTAACAAGAGATTTACTACTCCTATTATATCAAGTAAAAAAAACTATGAAACTATCAATGAATCATCAGAAGTTAACCAATTTTGTCATTATTGTTTCAACTATGTTGTGCGTGATGTCTTGTTCTTCTACTAAGAATAAAACTATTATTTGGGTACATAGTATGAAATCAGAATGTTCTTCAAGCGCAGGAATCAAGCAATGTTTATTGATTCATAGAGAAGATTCATTAGACAATCCTAATTGGGAGTTATTTTATTCACCCATCGATGATTTTAATTTTGAAACGGGTTATTTTCAGAAAATCGAAATTCTAGAAGAATCTATAGACAAAAGTAGTATCCCAGCTGATGCTTCTTCAAGACGCTACTCGTTAATAAAAACATTGGATAAGCAGATTGATAGAAGCTATCTCTTAAACGATACTTGGGTACCCATCCGAATCTTTGGAAATCCTGTAAATAAGAAAATTTCAATGCCTCGCATGGAATTAAACATGTCTAAGGTGCAAGTTTTTGGGTCAAATGGTTGTAATAATTATAGAGGAAAAATTATAATATTTACATCCACTCATATCCAATTTTCAAATATTGGAACTACTAAAAAAATGTGTCTAGATATGAACAGTTCAAATAGCTATGATATCGCACTAAAAAAAACTAGGTACTATAAATTAGGAAATCTTGAACTGACTTTCTTAGATGATTCTGGAAATGAAACAGTAAGTTTCAAGAAGGTAGATTAAAAATAAAACAGGCTAGCTCCAATAGCTATAAATTCAAGAAGTATTACCGCACTCTATTAATTTTTTATAAAAATCAAAAAAAAGGAAGATAAAACACCCATAATCAGTAAGTTGGTTTCCTTATTTTTTTCCTTATTTTTTTCCTTGTTTTTTTTCTTAGATTTGTACTTAATTTTTAAATTATTTAAAATGAAAAAAATAGTAAGCACAAGTATTTTAGTAGGGCTACTTATCATAGTTGGTTGTAAAAATAAAGAGCAAAAGGTAGTTAAAACTCCAGATGCTAAAACTCTTATGTCTGAATCTTCAGAAAGTTTTATTGGGTTTTGGAATTCAGGTGATGCTCTAGCTGCTGCTGCTGAGTTTACTGATGATGCTGTAAGAGTGATTTCAAATTCCTTGGAGCCGATAGTAGGAGGTGAAGCAATAAAAGAATCATTTGTAGCTACTTTTTCAGAAGATAGCGACTTTAAAAACAGTAATATTAGTGTTACTATTTCAGAAACACGTTTATTGTCTGATGAGATATTAATAGGTGCCGGAACTTTTAAAATTTCAGATGCTAACAATGTAACTTTAGAAAGTGGTAAGTGGGGTAATGTATATCGATATAAAGATGGTAAGGTAAAGTTTTTGTTAGAATCTGCTCATAGAGATTTTAAGGAAACAGACTCACTTGCAAATAACGTGGTTACTCTTGAAAAATCTATTGTTTCTAAAGAGCCTCATTTTGAGAAAATAGAAGCTTCTGTAGCAGGATATATTAAATACTTTAACGAAAAAAACGCCGATGGTTTGTCAATGCTATTTACAGAAAATGCATTTCAAAATGTTAGTTCTAAAGAAGGTATAGTAGTGGGGCGTGAAAATATTAAAACGACTGAAGTATTTGCAGATGGTCAGGTATTGAACGCTACTATTCTAGGGTATAAATATCTTGGTGATTCATTAGCAATCGCCTATGGTAGCTGGACTCAGTTAGATACAACTACCAACACAATGGCTAGAGGCAGCTGGGGTAATGTTTTTAAAATTGATGGAGATACAGCATACCTTGTAATGGAATCTGCAGGGGTATCTCAATAAAAAATAAGTTTTATTTAAAAGTCCATCTTCAAAAAAGATGGGCTTTTTTTATGCCTTATTCAAAAAAGTAAACAACAAGCCTTTTCTTCATCAGACCACTTATTTATCAAATCTTATTTATAAAATACGTCTAGATTTTTTATTCGGTTTGTATTAACTAAATTGGTTGTTTAAAAAAATAGTTGATTCAACTATGAATAAATTGAATTTTATTAAAATAAGCATCAAACAATGATAAAATTATTCCAACAACAGACAGCATTCAACAAAAGTAATAACATAAAACTGCCTATTCTATTGGTTATTTGCCTACTTATGCTACCAATAGATTCGAATGCTCAAAAAAGAAAAAAGAAAAAATCAAAACCTAGTATAGAATTAAGAGACTCTTTATTTCATGGTTTAAAATGGCGTAACATAGGTCCGTTTAGAGGAGGTAGGAGTGTGGCTTCTACTGGAGTAACAGATAAGCCTCATACCTACTATATGGGTTCTACAGGTGGTGGAGTTTTTAAAACTACAGATGATGGAATCACATGGAAAAATATATCCGATAATTTTTTTAAAACTGGTTCCGTTGGTGCTATTGCTGTGTCTGAGAGTGATACAAATATTGTTGTTGTTGGAATGGGAGAACATGCTGCTCGTGGTGTAATGACTTCTATGGGAGACGGTGTATACAAATCTATGGATGCTGGAAAAACATGGATGCATATAGGATTAGAGAAAACTCGTCATATTTCTGATGTTGTCATACATCCAACAAACCCAAATATCATATATATAACAGCGCAAGGAGCACAATATGCACCCTCAAAAGAGCGAGGAATTTATAGAACTTCGGATGGTGGAAAAACATGGAAACACATACTGTCTGTAAATAGTACCACAGGAGCTTCTTCTTTGTCTATGGACATGAACAATCCCCGTATTTTATATGCTTCAATGTGGCAACATCAAAGGTATCCTTGGTATATGGAATCTGGTGGTGAAAATTCAGGATTGTATCAGTCTAATGATGGGGGAGACACATGGCAAAAAATGACAAAAGGATTGCCTAAATCTTTTGGGAAATCAGGTATTTCTGTTTCTAGAGCCAATCCAAATAGAGTGTTTGCAGTTATTGAAGCTGAAAAAGAAAAAGGGGGTGTATACCGATCAGATAATGCTGGAAAAACGTGGAAACAAGTCAATAAAAATCGTGTTAATATTGCTCGTTCTTGGTATTATATGGAAATTTTTGCTGACCCACAAAATGAGAACGTAGTATATGTTTTAAATGCTCCGGTCATGAAATCTATTGATGGTGGTAAGAGTTTTTTTAATATTCCTGTTCCTCATGGAGACAATCATCATTTATGGATCAATCCAAAAGACAATACCAACCTCATTAACTCTAATGACGGAGGTGCTAATATTTCATTTAATGGAGGGAAAAGTTGGAGCACGCAACAAAACCAAGTTACCTCTCAATTTTATCGAGTTATAACAGATAACCTAGTACCGTATAATGTATATGGTGGGCAGCAAGACAACTCTGCAATTGCTATTGCAAGCAGAACAAATGACGGAGGAATAGATTGGAAAGATTGGTATTCTGTAGCAGGTGGTGAAAGTGCTTTCATTGCATTTGACCCTAACAATCCAGAAATTGTATACGGAGGTACCTATCAAGGAAATATCAGTAAATGGACCAAGACTTCTAGAGAACAAAAATCAATTAAAGAATACCCAGAATTAGGCTTAAGTATTGCACCAAAAGACGCGAAATACCGGTATAACTGGAATGCACCTATTATAAGTTCTCCACACAATAGAACTACCATATATCATGCTGGTAATGTTGTGTTTAAAACAACAGATGAAGGAATAAACTGGACAAAGATAAGTCCAGATCTTACAAAGAATGAAACCAACAAACACGGTCCAGGCGGAGGTCCCTATACAAATGAAGCAGCTGGAGGTGAAAATTACAATACTATTACGGCACTCGTAGCATCAGAACATGAAGAAGGTGTTTTATATGCTGGAAGTGATGATGGCCTTGTTCATATTACCAGAAATGGTGGTCAAACCTGGGAGAATATCACACCAAAAGGAATTAAAGATGGTATTGTAAATAGCATTGATGTTTCTTCACATAACCCAGCAACAGCCTATATTGTGATGATGCGCTACAAATCTATGGACTTAAGCTCGTATATTTTTATGACAAACGATTATGGGCAATCATGGACAAAAATTGTTAATGGTTTAGAAGACTCGAACGGATTTGCTAGAGTTGTTAGATCCGATAAAAAAAGAAAAGGCCTATTGTATGCAGGAACAGAAACTGGTTTGTATGTTTCTAATGATACTGGAGCGCATTGGCAACGGTTAAAATTAAACTTACCCATTGTTCCTATTAATGATTTAATTATTCAAGATAATGATTTGGTGGCAGCGACTTCTGGTCGTGGGTTCTGGATTTTAGATGATCTAGGACTGCTACAAACGATGACTGCAAACGAATCATCTTTTAAACTATTTAAACCAAAAGACACCTATCGTATTTTTGGTGGTACCTCTAAAGCCAGAGGACAAGGTAAAAACCCCAAAAGCGGTGTTACTTTTGATTATTATCTGGATAGGGCAGCAGATTCCTTAGAGTTAAAATTAGAGGTTTTACAAAACTTAAAAGTAATACGTACGTACACTAACAAAAAACCAAAAAGTTTCAAATCTTGGCCTGGAGGACCTTCCAAACCAGAAATTTTGCCTTCAACAAAAGGGTATCATCGTTTTACGTGGGATTTTAAAAGAGAATCCTTACCTGCTATTAACAAAGTGTTTGTTTTTGGTGGACTTTCTGGCTCTAGTGTTGCTCCAGGAGACTATACGCTTAGATTAACCTTAGAAGAAGAACGTATAGAAACAGCTATTTCAATACTTCCAAACCCTGCTATTAATTCAACTATTGAAGATTTTACAGCGCAACAAAAAATGCTAGTAACAATAGAAAATACCTTACAAGATATACATACATTTGTCAATCAAATGCGGTCTGCCAAGAATCAGCTTACTCGCTATGCGAAGCTTTTAAAAAATGATAAGCAGATGAGCCCTTTGCTAGAAAAAGGAGCAGCTTTAACAAAACGTATTAATAGTTGGGAAGAAAATTTAATTCAAGCCAAACAGAAAACATTTCAAGATGTTATTAATTTCAATAATAAGTTAAATGCACAATTGATTCAGTTAAAAAGTTATGTAGATCAGGCAAATCCAAAGATTACCTCGGGAGCTAAAGAACGATTTGCTGATTTAATGAAAGATTGGCAAGTATATGTAAATGAACGTAATACTATTATAAATAAAGAAATGAATGCTTATAATGTATTGTATAAATCCTTAGATATACCAGCACTTATTATTGATGAACAAAAGTAAATTTTGCTAGCAGATAAAAACAAAAAAAACACTTTTTAACTTCCAATAGACTTAATTATTAGTATGAAAAGACATATATTATTTTTAGTTATCCCCTTCCTATTTTTACAAAGTTGTACTAATGAAAGTAGCGATACAAACACAGAAGATACTACTACCACTTCTTGCTATTCAAATCTAAATGCACAGACAATTTCGCATGATGGAGAAAATAGAGACTATATCTTATATGTTCCAAGCTCATATGATGGTTTATCTCCTGTTCCTTTAATGATGAATTTTCATGGCTATGGTGGCACAGCTAGTGAATTTATAAACGATGCAGACATGCGCGCTGTTGCAGATGCTAATGAATTTATTTTAGTGTACCCGCAAGGCAGTTGCTTAGAGGGTTCACCTCATTGGAATCCTTGCTTATCAGATGAAGACAACAAAAGTAGTGTAGATGATTTAGGATTTGTTGAGGCGCTAGTCAATGAAATTTCTTCACAGTATAATCTAGATATAGAAAGAATTTATGCAGCTGGATTTTCTAATGGAGGCATGATGGCTTATGGTTTGGCTAATTATAAAAGTGATTTAGTTGCTGCAGTTTCATCAGTTTCTGGTGTAATGTTAACATGTGCCGGAGCTATTAGTCATCCAATACCTGTTCTTCATCTGCATGGAACTTCAGATAGTGTTATCCCTTATGAGGGAAATAGCCTTTTTCTTTCAGCACAAAATGTCCTAGATTCTTGGATTGATTTCAATAATACAACTACTACCGCAACCATTAATTCTGAAACGATTGATGGTAGGACTGTAGAACATTATATATATGATGAAGGAGATAATAATGTTTCTGTAGAACACTACAAGTATATTGGTGGTAATCATACTTGGTTTAGGACAACATATCAAGGCAATACGACAGCTCAATTAATTTGGAATTTTGTCTCTAGATATGATATTAATGGATTAAGATAGAGCATAAAAAAAACACAAAAAAACACTCCTATGAAATTAACGATTATATTGTTAACAATACTTTTTACGAGCATGACTATGAATGCTCAATTCGAAATAAATAATAAATTTTATGTAAGTAGCGAATTAAATATTGGAAATCATTTAGGATTCGATTTGAATTTTAATGTGATTACTAAAAAAAATTACTCATTTAAAGTTGGGTATACTGGTAATTTAAAGACTTCTTCAAAACCAGATGATTTTACCTCTTCAAATGATCGACTCTTAATTTTTAGACCATTTGATTATTTTAATAGTTTTCAAGTAGGTCTAGGAAAAATCTATGACCTACATAAAAACGGCAATGTGAGATTAAATTTATCTTTCGGCTTAGCTTTCACAACTGTAAAAAGATCTGAGAATTGGCAATTTAACGCTGAACCTTTTTCATCTGAGGGGTTCTATTCATGGGACACCAAAAAAAACGAAACAGTTAGCTTCATTATCAACCCTAAAATAGAAATACCCTTGAGAAGTGTTTTCGGAATTACAATTTCTCCTATGGTGCAACTAAATAAGCAAAGAACTTATGTAGGGGTCGGAATTGGGGCTATGATAGGATTGTTAAGAGATAGAATAAATTTAAAAAAAATTCATGGTAATTAGTATGTCTGTACTATGTTTATAAAGCTTGTCTAAAAAATAACTAAACTATCTAAAATAGAATTGTAAAATCAAATAGGTTGGTTACTTTCGAATGGGAAAATCATTGAAAAAGAAAGACCATATCTACCCCCATTTCACTTTTTTTTTAATGCCCTAGCTTCACACAACCAGATACCAATAGTAGGTAAGCACCAAATAAAAAAACAATCAATACAGACTAGATTCATTAGAATTGATATAGCCTTTACTTTGGCAGTTGTTATTAGATGGTATAAATCTACGGACTCTTAGAATGAACAATGCAAAAGAGTACAAATTTTTAATAAAAGCAACCAAAAACATCAAACAATCATGAATAAAAAAGGCATTCTATCTATTTTTCTTTTACTGCTGTTAGCGTGTACAGACAACGACTCTGATTGTTATGATGTTTCTTGTACTTTAGATTTTAGAACTATAATGCTTAGTATTCATGACACAGATGCAACTCCAGTAGCGTTAGATAGCTTTGAAATAACAGCAATCGCCTCTGGTATAGATATCACCCGAGTTTTACCAGACTATGAATTTGAAGAAATGCAGCTAGAAGGTGTGTATCCTTTGTTTGGTGATGAATTTACCGCCATCTACGAAAATACTGAAATCGACATAAACTTTAAAGGAATTATTAATAATGAAGTTGTTGTGAGCGAAAACTATAGGGTAGGGGCAGATTGTTGTCACATCTATTTTGTTGAAGGAAATAGAGATATCATTATTGATTAAGTAGATTTTACACCACTGGTAACAACCTTTTACCATAACCATTCTTAAGCAAACCCGTTATACAAGAATTTTTCCTTACAAAATCCCTATTTATAGGGATTGACAAGCTCATTTTTTTTCTGTATGTTTAAATAAAAATTAAAATAAACGACACCCCAACACTAAAACGTTTAGTATTAGATGCTTACATATTTTTTTCTTGCAAGCAACAAGTTACAACTCTTATAGTAATAGGAGTTGTCTGTTGGTTAGGTGTCTTATAAATAAAAAAATAACACAACTTAAAAAAGGAACAAAAGCTCCTGTTATCCGGAAGCAGACACCTGTAAACAGGACCTTTATTCCGCATATAAGGAGTTACCCACAATTTATGAAAATCGTCATTTACATATTAATCTTTCTGACTTTAATAAGTTGTGCTGATGAAAATAAGTTAGTTTCTCCTGTGAAATTTGAAGGAAAGTATGGGTTCATTGATGAAAATGGAGATTGGCTCATAAAACCTTCATTTGATTCAACAGGCGTTTTCTTTAAAGGTTTCGCAGATGTTTATAAAAATGGAAAAGCTGGTTTAATTAATAGCAATGGAAAATTAGTCGTGGAATATAAATATGAATATATCGAATATTACAACGATAAAATTGCATTAGTCGGAATTGATAATGCCTTTAACTTAGTTCATTTTGACCAAAAAATTCTGTTCGATAAAAATTTCTATGATGTTGGCGATTTTTCAGAAGGTTTTGCACCAGTTAAATTTTCGGAAAACGGAAAATGGGGATATTTAAACGAAAAGGGAGAAATTAAGATTGATACGTTATATGATTATGCTGACATTTTTGAGGATGGAAATGGCTTGGTTGAACTTGGAGAATTTGAATTTCTAATTAACAAAAGGGGAAAAATTATTGATACAATTGAAAGTCCTGGTCTTGAATACAAAAAATATAGAGTTATCGGAAAATCTGACTTTGGAACTTTAGGAAAAGTAACCTTATTTGGAGATACAATTATGCCTATGAAATATAGCTCTTTTGGATATGTTCAAAAAGATAAATTTTGGTTTAAAGAAAAAAACAAATTCGGAATAGCTGATACAACCGGGAAAATATTGATTGAACCGATTTATGAAGACCTCACGTATTTTTGTGACAACGGATTAGCAAAAGCTAAAAAGAATGGTTACTACGGATTTATAGACGAAAATGGTGAAGTAGTTATCGACTTCAAATTTAAAGATGTTCACGGATTTAAATATGGATTAGCAGCTGCTAAATTAGATGACAAATGGGGCTTCATAGATAAGAAAGGAGAATTTGTGATTGAACCCAAATTTGACCGAATAGAACATCAATTCAGACCAATAAATGCGGAATTCGAATCGATGTATAACTATCAACTGAATTATTAAACTGTGGGTAACAACGTATATAAAAAATGCGTCTGATGGCTAAAAGAATGAAAATACTTACTTTTAAAAAACAATAACCAAATCTAAAAATCCGTCTCCAAAAAGACACACTTTTCATATACAAGACCGTTGTGGCTAATTTGACCCAAATCTGAAATGAAAGCAAAAATTGGAATCGGAATTATAATTATAGCCTTTTTGGTTTGCTTAAATCCGTACTTACTGATTTTCGGAGTTCCTCTGTTCATAATCGGAATTATTATACTTCTACTTTCCGACAAAAAATTGAAAACAAAACTGATTTGGATTTTGACACCAATAATTTTATGGTATCCGAGTATGCATTTGTATTTCTACTTAATGGGAACAATCGGAACAGCAACTGCACAAAAACTTGATTTAATATTTCCAGAGAACTTTAAAGGAAAAGCAATTGTGGTTTCTGATATGCCTTGCGGAGAGGAAATCAAAATTATTGACAACCGAGAACAATTAAGAATTCCTGAAAACGGAATTTTGCTTTACACGGGAAATTTAAAAAGCGGATATATTAATAATCGCTATTTCAAAATTGACAATAACGGAAATAAAACAGAAATCCCATTTCGAGCTAATCATATGTTTTGGGAGGATTCAGAAAATAAACCAGACGAAAGTGAAGTTGGAATTTGGTTAAGTGGTGGCGGAACTAAATACAATCCGAATCCGAATGGCGGAATTAATTACTCATTCAGAGAATATGTAATCAGTTCAAAAGATAGTTTAGCCAAATGGAGTGAATTTAAACGCTCAAGAGGATTAGAAAAAATAACTGACAGTTTAGTCGCAATATGTAAAAATAAAAACTAGCCACAACACCGTGTATAGCTCATTGCGGCTGAATTCCTAATCGGAATTCATTGCAATTTGCTATCTTTCGGTTACGGCGGAAAATCATAGCTGATTTTCCGCAACGAGCCATACACAAAACCGTTACCTGCAAGCTAAACAAACCATTGTGAAACAAATAGACTTCATAGCTGTATTAGAATTTTTATCTACCGAAAAAGGTGGACGAAATGGATACGCAAGTTCTGGTTATCGACCGCATATTGAATTTGAAAATTACCCAGAATACTTAACTTCAGGAAACCAGACTTATATTGGAAAAGAAAAAGTTGAACCTGGAGAAAATGTAAAAGCAGAAATTGCAATTTTAGGAACTAAATATTTTGCAAAACGGCTTTATGAAAATATGGAATTTAAATTTTGTGAAGGAAGTCGGATTATTGGTTTAGGAAAAATAATCGAGATAATAAATACTGACTTAAAATGCGAATCTGGAATTGACCAAAAGACAATAAATCTTAATTTATATCCAACTGACATAAAAAACAGACTTGAATCTGATTATGGGAAAAACTCTGGAGAGGCTAAAAGATGTATTCAAGAATTAATAATATCTAATAAAGAATTTCAGAGTAAAAGAATTGTTAGAGCATTGATATATGCAGGAAATAAAGATGTTGTTCATCTAAAAAAAATGATTAAACTAACACGAACCGATTGGAGAGACTTACTAATGAACGCAGAATATGAATATCCCGAAAAAAGAGTTCGTGATTTTAACAACGTATTCGGAAATGAAAAAATAAAAGCCAGCAGGTAACACTGTGTATAATTCATTGCTAGTTAGTGTTTTCTTGCGAAAGTCCTAGCGGACTTTCTATCTGTGTTTTATTTGCTAACTTTAGTGCTTAAATACGCAACAAAATCATACACTAGACCGTTGTGTGTAATTTGAAAAAACTTTTCGTACAAAAAGAATTAAATTAAGTAAAAATGAAAATAAAAGTATTATTAATAGCTTGCTTGCTCGCTACAAATTTATCAATTAGTCAAGATATGGAAAAAATGAATTGGCTTAACGAACCTTCGACTTGGGAAGTTAAGGATGGAAATCTAAAAATGAAAGTAACACCTGAATCAGATTATTGGAGAAAAACACATTATGGATTTACAGTCGATGATGGACCATTTTATTACACAACAAGAGGTGGCGAATTTGAAGTATCAATGAAAATTTCTGGAGATTATAAAACTCGATTTGACCAAATGGGACTAATGTTACGAATTGACGAAGAGCATTGGATAAAAACAGGAATGGAATATGTTGATGGAGTTTATAATTTCAGTACAGTTGTTACAGATGTTCATAGCAGTTGGAGCGTAATTGAATTAAGTGGAAAACCTGAATCTATATGGATAAAGGCAGTTAGAAAAATAGATGCTGTTGAAATTTTTTATTCTTTAGATGGTATTAAATATAATATGAGTAATGTGGCTTATCTTTCTGACAATAAACCTGTAATGGTTGGAATGATGGCTGCAAGTCCTGATGGAGATGGTTTTGATGCATTATTTGAAGAATTTACGATAAAACATTTACCTGATATTAGACGTAAGGAATGGTTGAAAAACAATAAAGAATAATAAGTTCAATTAAATTGGAATCGGATAAAAACTACACACAACAACGTATATAAGCAATAGCTCAGATTTTGGTCACAAGGAAAATTAAAGAAAGAATAAAACTATAACTATAAATCAACGATCGTGGAGGAGCTACTGCTCATACACAAACCGTTGGCAATAATTAAAGCGAACAGATTAAACCTTTTTAAAAATAAACAGTCTATTTCTTAAACATATAATAAAATGAACAACAAAATGAATTTTAAATTTATTACCATTTTAGCTCTCGCTACTTTAGCAATAACTTCTTGTAAAAAAGATGATGATGATAATAATAATACTCCTGATATTCCTGATACAACTGGAGAAACTTATTGCAACTCAACAGCTGCTTTTGATCAGTTTAATTCAGAAAGTGTTACAATTTCTTATGATGGAGATGATGTAACTATAGAATCAACAGCACTTCCTAACCACACATCACCTTATTGGGATACATCAAACAGTTTATACATAGATCCTGTGGTTGCTGATGTCTCACAAATGTCACCAGGGACAATTAATGCTGGTAGTTATACTTTAACTGTACCCCTTTGTCCATCAATAGCTTCTACTACTTCATCCACTGGATTAGGTGCAATTGGAATTTCAGTTACTGGAGCACCTATTTTTAATGACCAAGAAGGTCCAAATATTGCATTATCTGCTCAAGTAGCTTCTGGATTTGATTATGCCGGTGGTCATAATGGACCATCAGGCTATCATTATCATTTAGAATCGTCTGACGTGCCAGAAAACACAGTATTGTCTCACGATGATTCTGAACTAATTGGTATTATGCAAGATGGTTTTTTATTGTACGGACGAAGAGATACGGATGGCTCTTATCCAACAGATTTAGATGAATCTGGTGGCCAAGTTGGAGTAACTCCTCATAGTAATGGAGAAGAAGTTTATCATTATCATGTAATAAACGAAATATATACTAGTACTTATATCGTTCTTTTTGGAACAGATTTAAAAGGAACTCCAAATAACATACAATAATTAAATTTATTACTAATAAAATAAAAAAAGAATTGATAATACTTAATTGTGGTTGTCAACTCTTTATATATCTCAATAATGAAAAAAAATGTTTTTATACTTATTGTTTGTTTTATAGTTAGCGGTTGCTCATATCATAAAAAAGCTAATTTAAATAGTGCGTCAAAAGAAGCTGTTATTAAACCATTAAAAATTAATGATACTATTGTTGGTATTAATGATCTCGTTTACCATAGAGAGACTTCAGTTTGGGAAATAAATAATAAACTTTTTTCAGGTTATGCAGTAACTAAATTCGAAAATGATTCGTTAAAAAGAAAATTTGGAGTTTTAAATGGAAAAAAACAAAATGAAGATGTGACTTGGTTTAAAACTGGAAAAATTAGAAGTAGAGCTAACTATCATAAAGGAAAATTGCACGGTAAAAAACAAATTTGGATCCAAGATTCTTTTTACACCTTAGTAGCTGAATATAATAACCATCTAGGCAAAGGACATGGTAAACAAACAAAATGGTATGCAACCGGTGAGTTGTTTCAAATTAGAAATTTACAAATGGGAATAGAAGAAGGTATGCAACAAGCATTTAGAAAGAATGGCGATTTATATGCTAACTATGAAGCTAAAAATGGACGTATTTTTGGGCTTAAAAAAGCATCACTTTGTTTTGGGTTAGAAGATCAAAAAATTAAAAATAATGATTAAATATATTTGTTTTACATTTCTCTTAATTTGCCTATTTTCTTGTAAAGAAAAAAAGCAGTCTGAAAGTAGAGTTGCTCGTCTTCCGTTTTATAATGAAGCTACATTTAAACCAAATTGGATTCCAGAAAAAGACAAATCATTAGATGCTTTTCATCAGATATCTTCTTTTAACTTTTTAAATCAAGATGGAAAAACAATAACCAATCAAACATTTAAAGATAAAATTTATGTAAGCGATTTTTTCTTTACTTCTTGCTCTGGAATTTGCCCCAAAATGACATCTAATATGAAGATTGTTCAAGAAGAATTTTTGAACGATGATGAAGTATTGTTACTCTCGTACTCAGTAACACCAGACAAAGACTCTGTATCAGTATTAAGAGAATATGCTCTAAACAAAGGTGTTGTCTCAAATAAATGGCACCTCGTTACAGGCTTACAAAATGAAATTTATAAACTTGGACGAAAAGATTACTTCGTAGAAGAAGATTTAGGTATAGATAAAGATGAAAATGATTTCTTACATACCGAAAACTTTGTTCTGATTGATAAAAACAGGCATATTAGGGGTATTTACAATGGACTTAATAAAACTTCTGTTAATCAATTAATTAAAGACATTTATACTTTAAAAACAGAAAAGTAACGATTGCTAATAATCTGTATAATTAATGGCTACATTATGAAAATTTCAAGCTCCGTACATTTAATTAAGTGCAGCTATAAGTTAAAAAATTTGGCTTTTTAGAACGCCACTAGTCATACACAAGACCGTTATGGGAAATTCTCCTCTTTGTGGAAAAAACAAATAATTACTTTAAGCTAACGTTTTATTAGTTGATAAAGAAGAAAATACAACTGAAAACAGAATCACTAACAGCTGATTTACAAAACATTACAAAAATGTTAGTCAGAATTTAAATAACAACTATAAAAGAAATATTATGAAAGAAACTGAAAAAAAAGATCCATTCATTCACCATCTTGCAGAGAGCCGCTTTTAATGGAATTAAAAATAATCTGTAAGGATAAAAATATACGATATGAGAGCATGATTTCAAAAATTTTAACATCCAAACAAATAGAAAGAGATTTTTAGAACCTCGCATACATACCCAAAACACTACTTAGTTAGCTAAGTGCTAAACACTTGCTTTTTTTAGTTATTTCTGTATCTTTAATGAAAAAGAACAAACATGAAAAAAAGAGCATTTCTAAAAAACATTTCTTTAGCGGCTATGGGCATGCCTTTTATGAATAGTGCTTTTGCCTCTAGTTTGCAGAATTTACACCATCTCTCTTCAGCAGAAATAGCCATAGAAGAAGATTTTTGGCTACAGGTACGCAAAGATTATGATTTAAAGCCAGAGTATATCAATCTAGAAAGTGGTTATTATAATATTATTCCAACACCTACGCTTAACCATATGATTGCCCATGCTAAAATGGTGAACTATGAAGTGTCTTATTATATGAGAACCGTACAATGGGATACCAAAGATAAGATGGTGGTAAAATTGGCTGCTGTGGTAGGAGCTTCAGCAAAAAATATCATCATTACAAGAAATACCACAGAGTCTTTAGATATGGTAATTAAAGGCCTAAGCTGGGAAAAAGATGATGAAGCTGTCTTCGCCAAACAAGATTACGGTGCCATGCAGATGATGTTTGCGCAGGTGGCAAAACGCTACGGTACAAAAAACATAGTGGTTTCTGTGCCCAACCACCCAAGTTCAGACGAGGAAATTGTTCGCCTGTATGAAAATGCCATCACCACTAAAACTAAATTGTTAATGGTCTGTCATATGGTAAATATTACCGGTCATATTCTTCCTATCAAAAAAATATGTAAGATGGCGCACAAAAAAGGGGTACAAGTTATGGTAGATGGTGCGCATTGTGTAGGGCATTTTCAATTTAGTATTGAAGATCTAGGCTGTGATTATTACGGTTCTAGTTTACATAAATGGCTAGCTGTCCCTTTAGGTACAGGACTATTGTATGTAAATGACAAGCATATAGATACACTTTGGCCTATTTTTGCAGAGCACCACAAAGAACCTGGAGATATTGCTAGATTAAATCATACGGGTACCCACCCTGTTTACCATGATATAAGTATTGAAAATGCCATCGATTATTACCATATGCTAGGAGCAGAGCGCAAAGAAGCAAGACTTCGGTATTTACAAGAATATTGGACATCTAAGGTAAGAACGAATCCAAATATTATGGTCAATACTCCCAAAGAATCTTTAAGAGCTTGTGGTATTGCCAATGTTGGCCTTAAAAATATACCACCAAAGGATTTAGCTATACAATTAATGGATCGCTACCAAATTTTTACGGTGGCCATAGATTATGCCAATGTTCAAGGATGTAGAATTAGTCCCAATGTTTTTACCACCACAAAAGAATTAGATCATTTTATAAAAGCATTAAATGAAATGGCCGGATAAAAGTTACTTATTAATACATTTTTTTATTTTTTTTAAAGGTAAATAGAATTGAAAACTAAATTTAATTTAAGCATATTTAAACCATTCATCGAAATTTAATGTTTATTGGGCTACATATATATGCCATTCGTGTGCTTTTTATAAAAAGCACACTATAAATACGATTTTCACTGTTTTTAAAAAATAATAATAGAATATAACTTAAATTTTTATTCTAGGTTTGCAGTGTTAAACAATAATATTGTGCTTCAATGGCAATAATTATATTTTTTGATTATTAAAAATTTGTTTTTATAAAAGTATTCTGTAAGGGGGGTACTAAGTCAAAAAAAATATGCTATGAAAAAGTTTTTATTGCTATTGAAGTTTTTCTTTTTTGGAATTTTTTATATTGTTTATCATCGTTTATTAAAATAATAGTAAAATTAATAAAGCCCTAAATTTTTAATTATGAAAAAACAATAATGCTTTCATTTTTAAAAGTCTATTCTCCATTTACAATCACTGTATCTACCTTTTATTAACATTTACTTTCAAGCAATTGATGTGCTTCTTTAAGCATATAAAATGTAAAGCAATCATACAATTAGATAATAAAAAGTATGCTTATGATCTAAATCACTATTCTACCAAAAAAAAAGTAAGAACTATGAATAAAATTTTCGCTTTATTAACAATGTCTGTAATTCTTTTCTTTTCGAAAGATATAGACGATTGTGAGGCAAATTCTGAACCGTATATGACTAATGGTATAACTAGTTACATGAAAGGAGAAAACCTAGCTTTGAGTAAAGCTCTCAAAAACAGTCAACTTTCAGAAACTAGTATTACACAAAAAAAAGCTTTAGAAAGATCTAATTAGATACCTGAATCATTTTTTGGAATTTCTAAAGCCCATTACAAGCTTGGAATTATTTTAATAGCAGAAAACACGATTGATTCTAGAAGAGATGATGTTTGTAATTAATTTTTAAACGAAATTTATCTTTCTGAAGTTTTAAAATTTAAAAAACGTGTGTATCAATAGTTAGGAAGACTAATTAAATAATCTTTGATTTGCTAGAGTTTTCTGATACTAAAATTCGTATAAATTAGTACTAAATATTGTTTAATTGATTCGTGTATAACAATACATCTTTTTGAGGTGGGTACATGGTTGCATAAAAACAACACTTAAATTACATGTCCTTTTTATAAATCATTGTAAAATTTCACATCCTCATTTATGATGATATTAAAATTTCATTATTTGTGGGTATTGACAGGTGTGTTTAAAAAACTTAATTTTACTGTTAATATTAGTATTTTGTTTTTGGGTTAATTAGTTTAATATTCTACCCCTTTAATTTAACAACCTGAAAGCAGATTATATACTATCAAGAACACAGGTGTTATTTAATGGCACTAGAATTTCTAAAGAAAACAGCATTTACAAAAAATAGTTTTCCGTTGTCCCAAAAAGAACGAAATAAAGGGTTGTCTACCATATAAATAATACTTCCATTCCCTTTTCTTTCCTCTCCAAATAATAATGATTCAGGAATATTTTTTAATGCTTCTTGTCCTGCAAATCCGGCAATATTAGTAGCACTTTTATCAAAGTATGCAACATTACTGCCATTGTTTAAATAGGCATAGCTAGCATTGTTTAATTTTAAAGAAAAATAACTGTTCTCATATCCAAAGGCTAAAGGATGGGTATCGTCTAGCTTACTTTTAAAAATAGCCCCCGTAATAGCAGTGTTTGCTCTTGCTCTTTCTTTAGCAGCATAAGCCATTAAATTAGTATTGTTTTTTTCTTTGTCGCTTGATGAGGTTTTTTTTCTTTTTAACTCAAAACCATCTTTATCAGCAAAACTTCTTAGTGCAGACCCAATAGCAATTACCGTTCCGCCACCTTTTGAAAATTCACTAATTTTTTCAAGTCCTTTTTTGTTTAAAATACTGCTGTAGTATCCATTGGGTATAATTAATACATCGTACGTATGTAAGTCTACTCTGTTGAAATACTCTGTATCTATTGCTGTTAACGGGTACTGCAATTGCGTGTCAAAGAAATGCCAGATCTCTCCAAAACTCAAAGAAGAGGTTCCTTTTCCTGAGATAACAGCTACTTTTTGTTTGTTAATTGGTCGAACACTTGAAGAACCAAAATCTTTACCAGAACTTACAAAACCTGTTTGAACAGGGTTTAATATTCTACTATTCTTGTTGGCAATAGAAGTTACTTGTTTGTCAAACTCTAGAGTTGTTTTATTGTCACCTCGTAAAATAATGAGTGTTCCTTTAGTATAGAAATTTCCTTCTATAGAAAAGTCTTCTTCAGAAAAACGAACGCGAAGGTTGGCCTGTAATATGTCTGATAAAAAAGTAGCATCTTCTAAACTATTCCATTTTGATATATAGGCATATGCTTTTTTATCTATTTGATTGTAAACCGTTCCTACCATCGTGTCTTTTCTAGAAGGCACCTTTGTTTTAGAGGCTACTGCTTTAAATCCATGTGCATAGGGTAACGACCAAGCTGTAATATCATAGGTTAATGAATCCGTTAGCTTTGCATTTGGCTCAAACAATACTTTGACCATTTTTCCTTTTGGCTGTGCTGTGTGTATGACCAAATCTTTAGAACTCACTGTCATGCGAGATTCTTGTTGTGTTTGGTAATTATAACCTTTTACAAGCCCTTTTGTTGTGTATTCATAGTTGATTTCATGTTTGTCTAATAGCGCAATTAGTCGCTGTGTTTTGTCTTTATTTTCATTTTTTAAGACATAGCTCTTATAAAGAAATGATGTATTGTCGAAGAATTTTTTAAATTCAGTATTTAGAGGAATCGCATTTTTAGAGGCGATCTCTACGGTAGACAATCCAGTTGTATTATGATGTGCTATTCTATCGACTAAGGTAAGTTCATAGCCATGATCTGTAGCTACACCTAAACCACCTCTTCCACCACCAGCTTGTTCATACGTCATCCCAATAGCTCCCATGTAGGTAGGGTAGGTATCTCCATAACTTGGGTATAATAAATCAAAACTTTCTTTGGTGAAATACAACCATCCATTTTTATCAAAATAGGTAGCATGGTTTTTTCCAATCTGAGTTTGAAAATTACGTTGCCAGTCTGTGATTATTTCATGAAATGGCGCTGCGGCAGGAGCAAAGTAATAAGGGCTGTTTATAGATTGTTCATGAAAATCTACATGAATATGTGGCATCCATTTGTTGTAAATTTTTAAACGTTGTTGTGATTCAATTTGCGTAATCCATGCCCAGTCTCTATTCAAGTCAAACAAATAATGATTGGCTCTTCCACCTGGCCAAGGTTCTCTATGCTCTCTGGCATTTTGATCTGTGTTGTAAGAGGAACCACTTACTTGATTAAACCAGTTTGCATAGCGATCACGGCCATCTGGATTGATACATGGGTCAATAATTACCAAGGTGTTTTTTAGGTACTCTTTTTTTGTGGTCACCAATTCATACAAGGTTTGCATGGAAGCTTCTGTACTAGAAGATTCGTTACCGTGCACATTATAACTCAACCATACAATGGCAATAGTATTATTACTAGCAGCTGCTAGGCCTGTCTGCCCAAGATTATTTTGGCGAATTTGTTCTAGATTTTTAATATTTTCTTTAGATGAAATATAGCTTACATAAAGAGGTCTGTGCTCATTAGTTTCTCCGTATTTTTCTAGGACAACATTTTCTAATTGAGTACTCACATAATTAAAGTATTCAACTACTTTATGATGACGTGTAAATTGTTTTCCTAATTCATATCCAAGAAACTCCTTTGGAGATTGAATGGTTTGAGAAAAAAGTGAGGAGCAACAAAAAACAGCAACGAGAATAGATAATCTAAAGTTCATAAAGATAGTTTGTATGATGAAAAATCAAAAGTAAGAATTTATTTAGAAAAATAGTGATCTTAAAAAGCACTTAGTTTTGTTCATTTATAAAAAGCTGTCGACAAATTTTAGTATTTTTGACAAACTTTTTGATTCAAAGATTGTTATCATGGTAAGTCATTTTTTTTTTAATCGCGTAATTCTATAAATTTATGAAATATACGCACATTCCTTTTCAGAAAACAGGGTTCTTTTCTAAGACGATGTCTGATTACTTAGAAAAAAATGATGATATTCGAGAATTCTATCATAATTTTCCAGATATGGATGGGTTTGCCTCGCAAATTCGTGAGAAAAAGAGTTCATTTCAATTAACATCAAGAAAAGTTTTGGTCGATGTATTGCATGACCAGTATACTGATGTTGCTGGTTCTGAAGCAACACTAGAGAATATTAATTCAATTCAAGACGAAGATACCTTTACCATTACTACCGGACATCAATTAAATTTATTTACAGGTCCGCTGTATTTTTTATATAAGATTATCTCTACCATTAATTTATCTGAGATGTTGTCTGATCAGTTTCCGAAGCAACATTTTGTTCCCATCTATTGGATGGCAACTGAAGACCATGATTTTGAAGAAATTAATTATTTTAATTTTAAAGGGAAAAATGTCGTTTGGAACAGAACAGACGGTGGTGCAGTTGGTCGATTTTCTTTGGAGGGATTAGAAGCTGTTTTTACACACTTCTCTGAACAACTAGGAACTTCAAAAAATGCGAATTATCTAAAACAATTATTTGAAAAAGCGTATTTACAACAGAAGACGCTTTCTGAAGCTACTCGTTACATAGCCAATGAACTGTTTAAAGAATATGGCTTGGTTATTTTAGATGCCGATGACCATCGATTAAAAAATGAATTTGCCCCAGTGATGAAAGATGAACTTCTACATCAAACATCATTTAAGGCAGTTTCTAAGACCAATACTAAGCTAGAGAAAGTATATAAAGTACAGGTAAACCCAAGAGAAATTAACTTGTTTTATTTATCGGAGAACCTTCGAGAAAGAATTATTGAAGAGCAAGGACAGTATAAAGTTCTCAATACCAATATTACTTTTTCTAAAGTTGAAATTCTCAAAGAATTAGAAAATCATAGCGAACGATTTAGTCCAAATGTCATCTTAAGACCTGTATATCAAGAAGTGATTTTACCAAACCTTTGCTATATTGGAGGTGGGGGTGAGCTAGCCTATTGGTTGCAATTAAAAGCTTATTTTGAACTACAAGAAATTTCATTTCCAATACTACTGTTGAGAAATTCTGTACAAATTGTGTCTACAAAACAAGTAACAAAACTCACTAATTTAGATATTTCGTATGAAGAAATGTTTCTAAAAAAAGAGCAATTAATCGCTAAAAAAGTGCGAGAAAATTCAGGTATTCAATTTAGTTTTTCAGATGCAACAGAATTGCTAACACAACAATTTTTAGCCTTGAGAAGAGTTGCCAATGAAACAGATGTCTCTTTTATAGGAGCTGTAGATGCGCAACAACGAAAACAACTAAAAGGCCTAGAAAATTTAGAAAAAAGATTATTACGAGCAGAGAAAAGAAAACAATCTGATCTCGTAATAAGAATTACAGCATTACAAAATCAAGTACTACCCAATCAAAGTTTAGAAGAACGTCAGCGAAATTTTTCTGAGTATTATATAACACACGGACATGATTTAATTTTCGCATTAAAAAAATCATTAAAGCCACTTCAACAAGCATTTACTATCTTAGAACTCTAAATGAACTCAAAACCGGGATTGCATCCTAGAAATAAGCATAAAAATGGTTACAACTTTGATGTTTTAACCAAACACAATAAAAACATAGCCTCTCTTATAACTAAAAATGACTATGGAACGGTGACCATAGATTTTTCAGATCCAAAAGCGGTTAAAGAATTAAATGTAACCTTATTAGAAGTTCATTATGGAATTCAAAAATGGAATTTCCCGGATGAAAACTTATGTCCGCCTATACCTGGACGTGTAGATTATATTCATTATGTATCAGATTTATTAGCGGAATCTTCTATTACAGACAAGATTACTATTTTAGATATTGGTACAGGTGCCACTTGTATTTATCCATTATTAGGTGCAAAGGAATATGATTGGAATTTTGTAGCCACAGATATTGACTTAGATTCTTTACATATAGCGCAAGATATCATAACAGATAATAATTTTGATGCTAAAATTATTTTAAGACAACAGTTTGATGAAGCTAATATTTTAAAAGGAATTATTGAAAAAGGAGATTCTTTTTCTGCTGTAATTTGTAATCCTCCTTTCTACAAATCAGAAACGGAAGCTAAAGGAGCTAATGCCAGAAAATCCAGAAATTTAGGTACAAACGCAGTTCGTAATTTTGCTGGAAACAATAATGAATTGTGGTATCCTGGAGGTGAAAAAGCATTTTTACACAATTACTTATATCAGAGTTCTTTGTATAAAGATACCAGTGTTTGGTTTACAAGTTTGGTGTCTAAAAAAGAGACCATTAAAAGTTTACAAAAATCTGGAGAGAAGTTAAAAGTTAAAGAAATGAAAGTAATCCCGATGCATCAAGGAAATAAAGTCACTAGAATAGTTGCTTGGCGGTTTTAGATTTTATTTGTATTTTGAGTAAATACCAAGTCATTGATCTTGAATTTTTTTACACACATATGCAATAAGATAGTAGATGAACATATGTAATAAAATCAAACAAATCAATGCGTATAAGGGAATACTAAATAATTGATTTATTTTCTGATTTTAACAAGTCATTTCAGTTGTCTAATAATAATTTTAGCAAATTTTAAATTTGTGACAAACTAATTTATTTTCTAAAAATCTAACTAATTTATTTTGTTTTACAGCAGAAAAAACATAAATTAGTTGTCTAATTTTAACCCCTCTAAAATGAATAAATTTTCTGTTATTTTCACTTTATTTTTAATTGTAAATCAAGTTTTTTCCCAATCAGAACCAGAAAAACCAATTTTTGACAACGTAGTCTATCAAGTAGGAGATTCTATCTTTTTTCAAAAAAGTTTACCTGTTTATGTTTCTATTTCAACAGGTGAGGGAAGCAAGTCATATAACCTAAAATCAACAATGAATCCATCAGATGCTAATCCTTTTTATTTTGATACTGAAGGTCAAAACTTTATACGAAGTAAGTGGGCCATTGACCCGATAACTAAAAAATATACTTCTCCAAAACGAGAGATATTAATGCCAGTTTACGCAGATGGTATAGCACCAAGAACCAGATTACGATTTAGTAACGCTCCTAGATATATAATCAACGGTATTGTAAATTATGGCGTTGGATTAAGCTTTACACTTATCAGTAAAGACAGAGTATCTGGTGTAAAAAATACTTACCACGCTTTGAATGGTGATTATTTAAAATATTCAACTGATAATCTGGCAGTAACTAAAGAAGGTGAAAATTCAATTTTTTATTTTTCTGTTGATAATGTTGGTAATACAGAAATGACTAAATTATCTAAGTTTGTACTTGATGTTACAGCACCAGTCACTACTTATCAAGAAAAAAAAGGAACAGTATTTGAAATGATTTTAGACAATGGTGAGAAAACTATTCACGGAAAGAAATCACAAGTCATACTTACCTCCAAAGATAACATAACGGGAGTTCAAAAAACAGAGTATTCAATTGATGGTGGTACTATCAAAAGATATCTTGGAGGTAACCCTTTGAACTATAATAATTTAAGTGATGGAAAGCACACATTATCTTATTATTCTACAGATTATGTTAAAAATCGCGAGAATAAAAAAACCAAGACTATAATTTTGGATAAAACACCTCCTGTATCTGATTTGACTCTTGATGGAGATCAACATACAAATAACTATGAATATGTTTCTGACCGAACAAAAATAAAAATCTCATCTGTTGACAATAAAGTAGGTGTAAAAACAACAAATTATGATGTTGACGGAGGAATTAATAATAAAGTTTACATCGGTCCATTTTCATTATCAGGAAAATCAACACTTAGAGAAATTCGCTATAACTCAGAGGATCACTTAGAAAATATTGAAATATTAAAAATAAAAACTGTGTTTTTAGATACTGATTTACCTTCAACTAAAATAAGGTATGGAAAACCATTATTTTTTTCAAGAGATACTATTTTTATAACTAGTAAAACCCCTGTAAAACTCATTGCAAATGATAAGCATAGTGGTGTTAAACATACAAATTATAGAATCAATAAAGGACAAACTAGTACCTACAAAACCCCATTTTTTGTTCTAGATGAAGGAAATACAGTTATTGGCTTTAATAGTACTGACAATGTAAATAATAAAGAAATTCAACAATCATCTAGAAGCTTTGTTGATAATACTCCACCCAAAATCTACTTAAACTTTGGTCAGAATAAAATAGGAAAGGAAGAAGGTCTAGATGTCTACCCTAATTATGTTAGAATGTTTATTGGTGCAACAGATAGTCATACTGGTACAGATAAAATATTATATCAAATTAATGGGGGTGATCAAGTTGAATATTCTAGTCCAAAAACCATTGATATATCCGAAAAAGGTGCTTTTTCAGAAAGTAAAAAATATACTGTAAATGTAGAGGTGAAAGATAAACTAGGAAATAGTAGTTCAAAAACCTATGAATTTATGGTTAAAAATTAATGTATTTCCAATAATCAAATTCTAAACAAAAAAACACTCTATTTTAGAGTGTTTTTTTATTGAAAATTTATAACCTCTTTTTTTTAACAAAAATCAGTAATATTAGTAGCTATTTGTTTTTGAGGGAATTCTACTTTCATTCTTTAAAAAGTTAAAAATGACATTCTTTTATTTCAGATTTTATTTGTATTTTGAGTAAATACCAAGTCGCTGATCTTATATTTTTTACAAATAAAAGATAATATTCCGTATACTAGCATGTGCACAAAAACTAAGCAGATCAATGCATACAAAGGAACCCCAAATATTTGATAAGGCCAGTAATACGTCCAAACACCCATATTAATAGTTATCACTTCACCAAAAGCAGGAATAATTAATGACAACCAAAAAGCAATAATAAGTTTGTTTTTAATTTTTTTATCTTTTAGGTGAGGAATAATTCCAGATTCTATTCTATACAAGAAATAAAAAGCCAACATCCAGGCAAAGGGAAGCCATAAAGGGAGCTCTCTTGAAACTTCATGATATTCCCAATAGCGATTGCTTACACCCCAATATTCTCCTAGTATTCCCCCAATACCAGTCAAGAGCATCCCCAAAAGTAAGATCCAGTTTTTTGGTTTAGAAGTCAGTAAATTTTTATAAAGAACATGTATGAATTTTAAAAATAATAGTAGAGCAATGATTAAATCATACTGTTTTAAGAATCCAATTAGAAAACCAGCAATGCTAAGCTTAACAAATGCTTTCAGAATTTCTTTAAAGAATGCTTTAAAATTTATAATACGAATCATCTAAGTGTATTTAAAACAAAAATAACATTCTTATTGAATTGAGAAATTAATTTAATTGTTTTTTAATAAGTGTTTGAAGTGGCATTTTTACAAATACAAAAACCAAAGCTAGCAACTTTGGTTTAGGGGCAATATTTCTTTTTCGATACAATAAATCCCCTACAAAATATACTATTAAGTTTTTGATTTATATTACCTCTTAATTACAACCAATTATCATGCCACAAAAAAAAACCGAAGGATTAATTTCGGTTTTTTATGTTTTTATAAATGTATCACTTCATCATATGCATCAGCTACAGCCTCCATAACGGCTTCGCTCATAGTTGGGTGAGGATGAATTGTTTTCAAAACTTCATGTCCGGTAGTTTCTAATTTTCTTCCTAATACTGCTTCAGCAATCATATCTGTAACGCCTGCACCAATCATATGGCATCCTAACCATTCTCCATATTTTGCATCGAAAATTACTTTAACAAATCCATCTGGTGTACCTGCTGCTGTTGCTTTTCCTGAGGCAGAGAATGGAAATTTGCCAACTTTTATTTCGTATCCTTGTTCTTTAGCTTGATCTTCTGTAAGTCCTACAGAAGCAATTTCTGGACTTGCATAGGTACACCCAGGAATGTTTCCATAATCAATGGCTTCTGAATGTAATCCTGCTATTTTTTCAACACAGGTAATTCCTTCGGCGGAGGCAACATGCGCTAATGCAGGACCCGGAACAACATCACCAATAGCATAGTATCCAGGAATGTTGGTTTGATACCAGTCATTGACCAATATCTTGTCTCTATCTGTTATAATTCCAACATCTTCTAGTCCAATATTCTCAATATTTGTTTTAATACCAACCGCAGAAAGCACAATATCTGCTTCTAATATTTGTTCTCCTTTTTTAGTTTTTACAGTAGCTTTTACACCTTTACCTGAGATATCTACAGATTCTACTGAAGCATTTGTCATTACATTAATTCCTGCTTTTTTGAAAGAACGCTCAAATTGTTTTGATACGTCTTTATCTTCTAAAGGAACTAAATTTGGTAAATATTCTACAATAGTAACCTCTGTTCCCATAGCGTTATAGAAGTGAGCAAACTCTACTCCAATAGCACCAGAACCAACAACAATCATAGTGGAAGGTTGAGAGGCTAACGTCATCGCTTTTCTGTAACCAATTACTTTTTCTCCGTCTTGTGGTAAATTTGGTAATTCTCTAGATCGCGCCCCTGTTGCAATAATGATATGGTCAGCACTATAATCGGTTACGTTTCCATCAGCAGAAGTAACAGCTACTTTTTTTCCGGTTTTCACCTTTCCAAAACCATCTATGATATCAATTTTATTTTTTTTCATTAAGAACTGAACCCCTTTACTCATTCCGTTCGCAATATTTCTACTTCTAGTAACTACAGCAGTAAAATCCTTATCAATAGACTCAGCTTTTAAACCATATTGATCAACATGTTTTAAATAGTCATATACTTGTGCACTTTTTAACAATGCTTTGGTAGGAATACACCCCCAGTTTAAACAAACACCACCCAGACTTTCTTTTTCTATGATTGCTGTTTTAAAACCTAATTGGGACGCTCTAATGGCAGTAACATATCCTCCAGGACCACTACCAACTATGATGATATCATATTTCATAAATTCTAATTTTTATTGATATATTAGTAACAATAGCTATATTTACTACAGTTATTGTTGTGTGCTTTACATTCTGTTTGGAACCTGAATTCCTAATAAGCTAAATGCAGATTTAATAACATCCGCTACTTTATTTGCCAATTGAACTCTTACTATTTTTTTTAATTTATCTGTTTCACCTAAAATAGAAACATTTTGATAAAATGAATTAAATTCCTTTACCAAATCATAGGTATAGTTCGCAATAAGTGCAGGTGAGTAATTTTTTGCAGCTTGTTGAATTGTATCTGGATACAATTCTAATTGTTTGATCAATTCCTTTTCTTTAATATGAAGAGACATACCAGAGATACTTACTTCTTGACTGTAATCAAAGGTAGCTTTTCGCAATATTGATTGTATTCTTGCGTAGGTGTATTGTATAAAAGGACCTGTATTTCCTTGAAAGTCTACAGACGCTTTTGGATCAAATAAAATTCGTTTTTTAGGATCTACTTTTAGAATAAAATATTTTAGAGCACCCATACCAATGGTTCTATATAATGTCGATTTTTCTTCTTCAGAATAGCCTTCTAGCTTACCTAATTCTTGGGAGATACTCTTGGCAGTTTCAGTCATTTCAACCATTAACTCATCTGCATCTACTACTGTGCCTTCTCTAGATTTCATTTTACCGGAAGGTAAATCTACCATTCCATAGCTCAAATGATATAATTGTGCAGCCCAAGAAAAACCTAATTTTTTTAAAATTAAAAATAATACTTTAAAATGATAATCTTGCTCATTACCAACGGTATACACCATACCATTAATATCTGAATGATCTTTTACACGTTGTATAGCTGTTCCAATATCTTGGGTCATATAAACGGCCGTTCCATCAGAACGTAATACTAGCTTTTCATCCAGTCCTTCATCTGTTAAATCACACCAGACAGAACCATCTTCTTTTTTAAGGAACACACCTCGGGTAATTCCGTCTTCAATAACATCTTTTCCTAGCAAATAAGTATTGCTCTCGTAATACAATGTATCAAAATCTACCCCTAAATTTTTGTAGGTAATTTTAAAGCCTTCATAGACCCAGCTATTCATCATTTCCCAAAGAGCAACAGTTTCTGATTCTCCAGCTTCCCATTTTAACAACATTTGCTGTGCTTCAATTAGAATAGGAGCTTGTTTTTTTGCATCATCTTCAGACATTCCATCAACAATTAAAGTGCTAATTTCTTTCTTATACTCGTCATTAAATTTCACATAATATTTCCCAACGAAGCTATCACCTTTCATTCCTGTAGAGACAGGAGTTTTTGAGTTCCCAAATCTTTTCCAAGCCAACATAGACTTGCAAATATGAATACCACGATCATTAATGATTTGTGTTTTGTAGACTTTATTTCCTGATGCTTTTAAGATTTCTGCAACAGAATATCCTAATAGGTTGTTTCTAACATGACCCAAATGTAGGGGCTTGTTTGTGTTTGGTGAAGAATATTCTACCATCACAACGTCTTTAGGGCTGGTGGTAAAACCAAAGTTGTCTTGTGAATGTATAGCATTAAAAGATTCAAGGTAAATTCTATCATCTATCACCAAGTTTAAAAAACCTTTCACAACATTATAAGCAATAACTTCTTGAATTTTTTCAACCAAATACTCCCCTAAACTTTCTCCAATTTGAGCAGGATTCCCTTTCTTATATCGAAGCATAGGAAACACAACAATGGTAATATCACCATCAAAATCTTTCCGTGTTGTTTGAAATTCAACTGTAGGCAATGTGGTTTCAAAAAGTGTTAAAAAACCTTCTTTTACTTTAGCTTCTAAACGATTTTGAATATTCATTGAGTATCTTAAATTGAAGTGCAAAATTACATATTTTATTTGTTTTTTTGATAGATGTTTACGCAGATTTTATTGGTACTTTTGCAATGCTTTAGCTTTAGCACCGCATACTAATTCTAGTAGACAATTGTGTTTGCTATAGCTAGGCCAAAAACTCACTTTACTAGCATGGAAAAACGTTTAGAACAATTACCGAAATTATCTAAGGAAACCTTGCCTGAGACTAGAAAGTACTTTAAAATGTTGAAGAAGAGAACACCTAAGAATTTAGATGTTGTGATGAAAGAGTTGCACGAAGATGAGTTTAAAAAAACAGATTGTTTGTCTTGTGGAAACTGTTGCAAAACAACAAGTCCTATTTTTATAGAAAAAGACATTCAGCGTATTTCCAAGCATTTAAAAATGAAAGAACGCAATTTCATTGATCAGTACTTAGAAAGAGATCAAGACGATTTTATGGTTCTGCGAACTGCCCCGTGTTCTTTCTTTGATGCTACTGATAATTCTTGTTTTATTTATGATGTTAGACCAAAAGCATGTTCTGAATACCCACACACAAATAGAAAGAAATTTATACAGATTACAGACTTAACACTTACCAATACAGAAGTATGTCCTGCCGCTCATACTATTATAGAAAATTTAAAAAAAAGGATTCCATTACATTACAATAAAAAAGTAAAAAGAAGCTAACAATTTTAAAATTAAAAAATATATAAGAAAGTTTCTGTATTTTAGTCAAATAATCAAAACATATTGGAAACTATATTTACGTATTTCGAAACAATTCCTTCCTCACATAGAAGTTTACTTCTTGTAGGTGGAATTACTTTTTTTTGGCTTTTAGAAGGCGCATTACCCTTGTTTCGTTTTAACTACAAAAAATGGAGACATGCCATTCCTAATTTATTTTTCACAGGTACAACAATTGTGATTAATTTTTCTTTAGCTTTTTTGCTTTTACATACAGCAGATTGGGTACAAGCTAATAATTTTGGAATTATTAATTGGATGCCGGAAATGCCATTATGGTTGTATATTCTTTTGGGTGTAGTTCTATTAGACTTTTTTGGTGCCTATCTTGCACATTTTACAGAACACAAGATTAAACCTTTGTGGATGATTCATTTAGTGCATCATTCAGATCATAAAGTAGACACTACTACAGCCAATAGACATCATCCTTTAGAAAGTGTGATTCGTCTTGGGTTTACATTGTTTGGGGTGTTGGTAGTTGGCGCTCCTATTGCTATTGTTATGATATATCAATCGATGTCTCTAGTATTTACTCAGTTTACTCATGCTAATATTAAGATTCCAAGATCCATAGATAAATTATTAAGTTATATTATAGTTTCTCCTGATATGCACAAAGTACACCATCATAATTTATTACCCTATACGGATGCCAATTACGGAAATATATTTTCTATTTGGGATCGTTTGTTGGGAACCTATATGCATTTAGACAGAGATAAAATTGTATATGGTGTAGATACTTTTCCGGATGAAAAAATAAATTCTTCTTTGAAAGAATTGTTAAAACAACCTTTTCAGAAGTATCAAAAACCTACAAATTTGAAGGAACTATAAAAAAAGTCTATTGGTAGATTATATATTTTTCTCTAACAATCTTAAATTTTTCTATTCCTTCTTGCCATGAAGCTTTAATATCTGCTTCAGAAACCTTCTCTTCTAGTTGTTTTTGAAGTTTTGTAGTTCCTGCTAACTTGGTAAAAAAAGTATTAAAGAAATTCTTAGTTCTATTTTGTTTTGTTGCCTTTATTAGCCAAGAGAGGTTTAAGGTAGTTAACTTTTTAGTTCCTCTCAAGTCCTCTCCATAAGAAATCATATAAGCATGTTTTGGGTATTTTGCACCTTCATTGGGGGTTGGTGTAAACGAGAATTTACTTTTTGTATTTAAAAAAGGAGAGCCATAAATTTGAAATTGCATGTTGGTTCCACGTCCAGCATTAACATTTGTTCCCTCAAAAAAGCACAAACTAGGGTAGAGGTTGATAGCCTTTTTATTAGGTAAGTTTGGAGAAGGTTTTATGGGTAAATTGTATGCAGAACTGTGTGTGTAGTTTTTTAGTTTAACAACAGTTAAAGAAGCCTTTATTCCATTATCTAGCCATTTCTCTCCATTAATCATGAATCCGTATTCACCAATGGTCATACCATAAACAACAGGGACAGGATGCATTCCTACAAAACTTTTGTGAGCAGTTTCTAAAACAGGTCCGTCAATATAATGGCCATTTGGATTTGGCCTGTCTAACAGTAGTAAAGGGATTCCTTTTTCTGCACAAGCTTCCATAACATAATGCAATGTGGAAATATAGGTATAAAATCTAGCACCAACATCTTGAATATCAAAAATGACGAAATCAATTCCTTTTAATTGAGCTGTGGTAGGTTTTTTGTTTTTTCCATAAAGCGATATGAGAGGAAGTCCTGTTTTTGCATCTATTCCGTCAGTTATAGATTCTCCAGCATCTGCTTTTCCTCTAAAACCATGCTCTGGAGCAAATACTTTTTGGATATTCAATTTTAAAGAAACCAAGCTATCTACCAAGTGAGTGTAGTTGGTTCCGTTAGAAATAACAGATGTTTGGTTGGCTACAATAGCAATTCTTTTTCCTTTTAATTTTGAAATATATAAGTTGGTTTGATCTGCTCCAGTAAGGATATTATATGAAGATTTTGATTCTTGAGCACAAGAAACGATTGAGTAACAAGTCACTAAAAGAATAAATAAATATGTACTTTTACGTGCATTTAAAACCATAGCATTGAATTACGAATTATTTGTAGCGAAACGAATTATTTCTGGCAAAGAGTATAAAAGTAGTATTTCGTCTCCAATAATAAAAATTGCAATTGCAGCAATTTCATTAGGAGTCATTATTATGATGATTGCTGTTGCTACAGGAACTGGTTTACAAGAAAAAATCCGGAGTAAAATATCTGGTTTTAAAGGGCATATCCAAATTACCAATTACGATGCTAATAATTCTGATGGGTCTGAAATCCCTATTGATAAAAACCAAGATTTCTATCCTACATTTTCTAAGATTAATGGAATTAAAAATGTGCAGGTTTTTGCCAACAAAGTAGGCCTCATCAGAACAAAAACCGATTTTGAGGGAATTGTTTTTAAAGGAGTTTCTACAGACTATGATTGGACATTTTTTCAAGAGTATTTAATCGCTGGCAAGCTTCCTGATTTTTATAAAAAAAGAACGAGAGATGTTTTACTGTCTGAAACGATTATGAATCGATTACAGTTGGAATTAAACGATACCATAAATGTCACTTTTTTTAAAAGCCAAGCTAATAAATTACCTTCAAACAGAAAATTGGTAATAACAGGAGTCTATAATTCAGGCTTTTTAGAGTTTGATAAAAATATGATGATTGGTGATTTGAGACAAATTCAACGATTAAATAAATGGAATGAAAATCAGATTGGTGGATTTGAAATAATCATCAATAATTTTGACGAACTTCAACAAAAAAGTGTTGAAATTTATAAGGAAATTGGTTCAACTTTAGATGCTACCAATATTGTTTCTAACTACCCAGCAATTTTTCAATGGATTGAACTATTTGATAATAATATCTGGTTTATCATCATTATCATGATTTTAGTTGCTGGGATTAATATGGTCACTGCTTTATTGGTGCTTATTTTAGAACGTGTACCCATGGTGGGTATTTTAAAAGCCATGGGAAGCTCTAATTGGAGCATCCGAAAGATCTTTTTATACAATGCTTCTTATTTAATTTTTGTTGGATTATTTTGGGGAAATTTAATTGGCTTGTTGCTGCTTTTTTTACAGAAATATGGTGGATTTATCACTTTAGATCCATCAATTTATTATGTTTCTAAGGTTCCGATAAGTATTGATTTTTTAACCATTATATTATTAAACATAGGTACCTTAGTTTTGTGTTTTTTAATGTTGATAATTCCTTCTATAATTATTACTAAGATTCAACCTTCCAAATCTATTCGATTTGCTTGATTATTTTCTTTTGAAAACAACAGTCTCTTGAAGGTTATCTCTTAAATATTTTGTTCCTTTACACTATAATTTACAACTGAATGCAATACGCTAATAATATTTTAGAAACCATAGGAAATACTCCCTTAATAAAAATTAATCAGCTAACGAAAGATTTGCCCTGTTTGGTATTGTCTAAATATGAAACTTTTAATCCTGGAAATTCTGTAAAAGATAGAATGGCCTTGCAAATGATTGAAGATGCTGAGGCAGACGGACGCTTAAAACCCGGCGGAACCATAATTGAAGGCACTTCTGGAAATACAGGAATGGGATTAGCATTGGCAGCAATTATCAAAGGCTATAAATGTGTTTTTGTGATGGCAGACAAGCAATCTAAAGAAAAAGTAGATATTTTAAGAGCTGTAGGAGCAGAGGTGGTAGTTTGTCCAACAGATGTAGAGCCAGACGATCCATCATCGTATTATTCAGTATCTAAAAGATTGGGAAAAGAGACGCCCAATTCTTGGTATGTAAACCAGTATGACAATCCTAGTAATTGTAAAGCACATTTTAAAAGTACTGGCCCAGAAATATGGGAGCAAACTGATGGTAAAATAACCCATTTTGTTGTTGGAGTAGGAACAGGAGGTACCATTTCAGGTGTTGGTAGTTATTTAAAAATGAAGAACCCAAACGTTAAAATTTGGGGGATAGATACCTACGGATCTGTATTTAAAAAATACCATGAAACAGGAGAGTTTGACGAGAAAGAGATTTACCCATATATTACCGAAGGAATAGGAGAAGATATTTTACCTCTTAATGTAAACTTCTCTTTGATTGACGGTTTTACCAAAGTAACTGATAAAGATGCTGCCATATATACACAAAGATTAGCCAAAGAAGAGGGAATGTTTTTAGGAAATTCTGCAGGTGCTGCCATTAAAGGGCTTTTACAATTAAAAGAACATTTTACAAAAGATGATGTAGTGGTGGTTTTGTTTCATGATCATGGAAGTAGGTATGTTGGTAAAATGTTTAATGATGATTGGATGCGTGAACAAGGCTTTATCTAACATATTTAAAAAAAAACAGAATCAACTAAGATTGCTATCTTAATAAATTTAATCAAATAACAAAACATGAAAATTTTTAAAATAATCGTTTTTGCTTTGTTGGTTGCATCTTGTAATAACAAGCAGGAGCCAACGAAAAATCTTATGAACTATTCAAACGAAATATTAGAAACGGCAAAAGGAATTCACGATCGAGTATTGATCTTAGATACTCATGTAGATATTAGTGTCTCTGATTTTACAGCCGATAACAACTATACACAAGATTTAGGCAATCAAGTAAACCTTCCTACAATGGAAGCTGGTGGATTAGATGTTGCTTGGTTTATTGTATATACTGGCCAAGGAGCGTTAACAACAGATGGATACGACAAAGCCTATGAAAACGCTATTAGTAAATTTGATGCAATCCATAGATTAACCAAAGAAATTGCACCAGAAAGAATTGGCTTAGCAGTGAGTTCTAGAGAAGCAAGAGAACTGCATGCTTCTGGGAAGAAAGTTGCCATGATTGGAGTAGAAAATGCCTATCCTTTAGGAACTGACATCACTAGAGTAAAAGAATTTTATGATAGGGGAGCAAGATACATGTCTCTATCTCACAATGGCCATAGTCAATTTTGCGACTCCAACACAGGAGAGCTAGATAGTTTGTGGGTAGACAAAGGAGTAAGTGATTTAGGAAAACTAGTGATCAAAGAAATGAACAAATGGGGTATCATGATTGATGTTTCCCATCCTTCTAAACAATCAATAAAAGATATGATTACCCTTTCTGAAGCTCCAATTATAGCTTCACATTCATCGGCAAGAGCTCTTTGTAATCACAGTAGAAATTTAGATGACGAGCAGTTAGAGTGGATGAAATCTAATGGAGGTGTTGTACAAACAGTTGCATTTAGCTCGTATGTGAGTACAGAAAAACATACGGCACATGCAGCAGCACTTACCGAAAAAATTACAGCTTTAGCCAAAGAAAGAGGTCTAGAGATGAAGTCTTGGGATGAAATTAGGAAACTAGAAGCCTCAGAACGAGATAGCTATGTGAAGACATACAAAAGTATGTCTAAAGAGGCCAGTTCTACGATGACTGATACTGATCCAACACCAGTAGATGTTGCAGATTATGTAGATCACATCGATTATTTAGTAAAAAAAATGGGCTTAGATCATGTAGGGATTAGTTCTGATTTTGATGGAGGAGGAGGAATCTATGGATGGAATGATGCTTCTGAAACCTTAAATGTGACTGCAGAATTGGTGAAAAGAGGCTATACAGAAGCTCAAATTGCTCAATTATGGAGTGGTAATTTGTTACGTGTTTTAGATGATGTTGATAAAATTGCTCAACAAATACAATTAAAAGGATAAATAAAGATTACATAATTAATAAAAATTCAAAAACCATCTCCTAGGAGATGGTTTTTTTAAACTAACAAATCAAATTATTTCACAATCAAATAAAACTACTTATCCGATATAATAAACCTACTTCCAACTACTGTGCCAAAAATAAATTAAAAGTTTTTTTTTGTTAAAAAAATAAATTTTTCACATTTATTTAACAAGATAAGACTGTTTTAATAGAGATGTATTATTTGGCGTGCTTATGTGCTTTGTAAGAAGATCTAACCAACGCACCACTTTCTACATACATAAAGCCCATTTCTAAGCCTAAAGTTTCGTATTTTTTAAATTGAGTCGGCGTAATAAACTCTTTTACAGGCAAGTGTTTTTTTGTAGGTTGTAAGTATTGTCCAATTGTTAAAACATCCAATCCTACTCCTTGTAAGTCTTTCATAGTTTTGATCACTTCTTCTTCTGTTTCACCAAGACCTAACATTAAGCCGGTTTTGGATCTCATTCCTTTTTCTTTTAGGTATTTAAGAACTCCTAAACTTCTATCGTATTTTGCTTGAATACGAACTTCTCTAGTAAGTCTTCTTACAGTTTCCATATTATGAGAAACTACTTCTGGATGTACGTCAATAATACGATCTATTTGTTCTGTTTTTCCTTGAAAATCTGGAATTAAAGTTTCTAATGTTGTTGTAGGGTTTGCTCTTCGAATAGCATCGACTGTTTCTGCCCAAATTATCGAGCCTCCATCCTTTAAATCATCTCTGTCTACCGAGGTAATTACGGCATGTTTAATGCCCATAATTTTAATTGATCTGGCTACTTTTTCAGGCTCATCCCATTCCACTGTTTCAGGTCTTCCAGTCTTTACACCACAAAAACCACAGGATCTAGTACAGATATTTCCTAAAATCATAAAGGTAGCAGTTCCTTCACCCCAGCATTCACCCATATTAGGGCAGCTTCCGCTAGTACAAATAGTATTTAATTTATACTTATCCACCAATCCTCTTAGTTCTGTATATTTTTTACCCACAGGTAGTTTTACACGGAGCCAGTCTGGTTTTTTTACTCGTTTAGGAAGTACAGCAGTATCGTTTGCCATTTTTTAAAACATTTATGATGCAAAGTTACGAAGAAAACAATTAAAAATTCAATATGAACCACACACTAAATCCTACTAAAAAAATAATTCCACAGATACTTAAAATTTTAAAATAAATGGAAGGTTGATGCTCTTTCGGTGTATGTTTCCCAGTAATTAAAATATAGTTTAAAATGGCATAAAATGGTGCCGTTAAAAAAGAAAGTATGGTCGCTATTTTAACCATTAATCCCATATCTTCTTTAAAGTATCTTAGTATTATGTATGTTCCTGTAGCCAGAAGGACAATCCAGAACCAGTACTTTAACTTTATTCTTGTTGAAAACAATAAACGAGTTGCTATAGACATGGCTCTTGGGGAGGCGTCTAAAGTTGTGATAGTAGTGCTGAACATGGTTGTAAAAGCGGCTATAGCTATAAAAACATAGGCAGATCCACCTAAGTTCTCCGTGTATAAAGATATCAATTGACCTGCAAAATCACCTCCTTTACTAGAAAAGATTTCTCCAGAATTGTTCATTACCAAAGCTCCTAAGACAACAAAACATACTGCTAAGAATATGGTACACATATACCCAACATTAAAATCGAAGATTGCTTGTTTTGGAGTTATTTTTTGAAAGGTAGTCTTCTCTTTTTCTAAAGACCATATGGACTGCCAAATAGAAATATCTAAGGGTGCAGGCATCCAACCTAAAAACGCAATTAAAAAAGTAATTTCGATTGTTCCTTTTGGAATTATTTGAGTAAAATCAAAGGCTTGTTTGGTTTTTATTAAGGCAATACTTACCGCTATAAGTGTGCAAACAGTGAGTACTAAAATAACATATTTCATTAGGCCATCTAGCAATTTATATTTACCCACAAGTAAAATTAATATACTAACAATGGTGATTATCAAAGACCAAGTGACCATATCAAATGTTCCAAAAAGATTGACAGCCAAACCAGCAGTAACAATAGTAACTGCTGCTTGTATAACAAACATAGTGATGAAGCTAATACCATAACTAATTGCCAAAAAACCTTTTCCTAATTTTTTATAACCATCTAATAATGTTTCACCAGTGGCCGCAGCATAACGCGGTCCGAATTGAAAAAAAGGATATTTAAAAATACCAGCAATTAGCAAGGCCCATAATAAGCCAAAACCAAAATCTGCACCAGCTCTTGTAGATTGTACCAAGTGAGAAACACCTACGGCAGCTCCTGCAAAAAGTAATCCAGGACCTAAGGATTTAAAAATAGATTTTTTCATTAAGATTTCTTTATAATCTCAGCTAACAATTTTTTTGCTCGTAAAAGCTTCACTTTTACGTTGTTCATAGGTTCATTAATTTGTTTAGAAATTTCTTTATAGCTCAACTCTTTAAAATATCGTAATTGAATTACTTCTTGATATTTTGGTTTCAATTGTTTTATATCTTGCAATAACTTGGCTAAATTTTGTTCTGTGATAATTTTGTCTTCTGGGGTTGGATTATCATCAACAATCCTATAAGCTTCAGCTTCTAATTCTTTATTTGTTTTGGAATTAATAGATGTTTTATTCTTTCTTACAAGATCTATATGAATGTTCTTTGAAATGGTGATTAACCATGTTTTAAAAGCGTATTTACTGTCAAACGTATGAATCTTGTCAAAGGCTTTTGAAAATGATTGGATGGTAATATCTTCAGCATCATTCTCGTTTTGAGTTCTCTTTAACTGATATTTATATACATCTGTCCAAAAGTGATGTAGTAGAAAATTAAATGAAGTCTGACTGCCGTCTTTTGCTTTTTGAATATAATTCTCTATGGTCTCTTTTGTTATTTCCAATGCGTAGGTTTTGAAATAGAGTTTGTTATAAATATAGTAAATTGAAATTGAACTAAAAATACGCCTAACAATGGTAGTAAGAAAATTGTACTTATTTCTTTTAACTTTTTGGCAGATAAAACAACCAAAGTGTCATTATTTGAGGTATTGTTTATCAAGACCAATTCATAAGTTTTATAGCCTTGGTTGAGAAGTAATGGTATGAGTTTATTTAAATTGTTGGCTTTGTTCTTTGCAGAAAAAATACTAGCAATTGATAAAAGTTTATCTGTTGGTTTCTTAATGTTTTTATGAAGTAAAAAAGAAAGGTTGTAGCAAAATTGAATAACTGTAGCAGCTACTAATGTGTAGAATAAAACAGTAATAAACATCAATAATTAATTATGAGTTGGTTCTGCACAATTATCAAACTGATCTGCAGTCTTACCGCAAAATCCACAAGCATCACCATTTTTATTTAATAAAGGGTTTTGACTTGCACAAGTTCCTGCAAATTCACCATCTTTTTTTGCCCAAATTTTTATTGCAATTCCTGCAACACCTAATGCCAATAAACCTATGGTTATTAAAATAAGTTTCATTCAATAATTTTTATTCTTTGCAAAGATACTCATTCTTATAGAAAAAATAAAGTGATTTTTTTTGCTAGCGTAAGTTTTTATGGATTAATCGAATAAAAATTTAGGAGTTTTTTTTAAGCAAAAAAAAGTTTTTTAAAAGTTTGTGAGTCGGTTGGTAAATCTGTGGTTAAATTAATTTTTTCAGCTTGTATTTATAAGAATAGTACAATAACTACTTTAAATGATGACATTGACTTCAATATCTAATTTAATCTCAAAAGTTTCTAAAATAGTTTTTTGAATTTGTTTTGCGAGTTCAAAAACTTCAACACCTGTAGCATTGCTGTAATTAACGATGACGAGCGCTTGTTTTTCATGAACACCACAATTACCATAACGTTTCCCTTTAAATCCTGCATTTTCTATTAACCATCCCGCAGGGATTTTATAAGAATCCTCGCTTTTAGTTAATTTAGATTTCTTTAGTTGGTAAAATGGAATAGAGGGATACTTTTCTTGTAGTTTTTTAAATTGTGTAGCAAAGATTACAGGATTTTTAAAAAAACTACCACTGTTTCCGATTTTTTTAGGATCTGGTAATTTAGATTCTCTGATGCTAATTATAGCTTCTGAAATATCTTTTATTGATGGTTCAGTGATGTTATTATTACTTAATTCAGTTTCAATAGCACCATAATTAGTATTTAATTGATGTTGTTTTTTACTGAGTTTAAAACTCACAGAAGTTAGCACCACCTTCCCTTTTAATTCATTCTTAAAAATTGAATTACGGTAACCAAATTGACATTCTTCACTTGAGAACTGAATTCTTTTGGCATTGCTAATTTGTATACCTTCAACTTTGGTAATCACATCTTTTACTTCAACACCGTAAGCTCCAATATTTTGAATAGGTGAGGTTCCTACATGGCCAGGAATTAAAGATAGATTTTCAATTCCACCATAATTTTGAGAAATACACCATAAGACAAATTCATGCCAATCCTCTCCTGCGTTGACGGTTACATGAACTTCATTCTCATTTTCACGATCAATAGAAATTCCTTTTATGTTGATATGAACAACGAGTTTGTCAATATTTTTGGTAAGTAGCATATTACTACCACCACTTAATAAGAAAACATCTTTCTCTACTTTTAAAATTTCTTGTAGATTATAAAAACTATCAATTGAAACAAATCTATTTGCTAATACATCAATGCCAAAAGTATTGTAGGATTTTAGAGATATGTTTTGCTGTATTTTCAATTCATTATTTTTTTATAAAAAACTACAATGTTTTTTATTGACCTTGTTCAAACATACATTTTTTATTTGTTATAAGATGCGAGTGCTATTTTTAAAATTTCAACACATCTAATTAGATCTTGTTTGTTTAGAACATATGCCAATCGCACTTGATTTTTCCCTTCATTTTCTGTAGAATAAAATCCACTTGCAGGAGCAACCATAAGAGTTTCATTGTTGTGATGAAATTCTTCTAGCATCCAACGAGCAAAATGGTCGGTATCTTTAACCGGTAATTCAGCAACACAATAAAAGGCTCCTTTTGGATTGGCTACTTTTACACCACTTATTTTTTTTAATTCAGTAATTAGTGTATTTCTTCTTGCTACATATTCTTCAATTACTTCATTAAAATAACTATCAGGAGTGTCTAAAGCAGCTTCACTAGCAAGTAGAGCATAGGTTGGTGGACTTAACCTTGCTTGTGCAAATTTAATTGCGGTGTTCATGAATTTTTCGTTTTTAGAAACAATACAACCAATTCTTGCTCCACACATACTGTATCTTTTAGAAACTGAATCAATCATGATAGCATGTTGTTCTAATCCAGTTTCAGACATCACAGAGTGATGCGTATGCCCATCATAAGCAAATTCTCTGTAGACTTCATCAGCAATTAAAAATAAATCGTGTTTTAAAACAAGTTTTTTTAATTTCTGTATTTCTTCTTTACTATATAAATAACCAGTTGGATTCCCTGGGTTGCAAATTAAAATTGCCTTTGTTTTTGAAGTGATGAGTTTTTCAAAATCTTCAATTTTAGGTAATGCAAAATTAGTGTCTATTTTTGAAATTACAGGAACTACAGTTACTCCAGATGCAGTTGAAAATCCATTATAATTTGCATAAAATGGTTCTGGAATAATAATTTCATCACCTGGGTCTGTAATACTGCCCATGGTAAATAATAAGGCTTCAGAACCACCAGTAGTAGCAATAATATCTTGTGCCTCAATATGAATGTTATTTTTTTTGTAGTACTTAGCTAGTTTATTTCTATACAGTTCAGATCCCTCAGATCTTGCATAAGAAAGTACTTCTATGGTATTGTTTTTTACTGCATCTAAGGCGACTTTGGGTGTTTTAATGTCTGGTTGACCGATATTTAAATGATATACTCTTATTCCACTTTTTTTCGCGTCTTCTGCATAAGGAACTAACTTTCTTATAGGAGATTCAGGCATTGAAAGCCCTTTGTTAGATATTGTTGGCATTTTTAATAAAATTGAATTTCTATTGCAAATTTGCGAAATATATTTTTATAAATTAATAGTTTTCTCTAGTCATTAAAAACTGAATATTTATACACCTTATTTAATTCTAACTTATTTTTTTTCAATTGGTAGACAATATAACGATTTTCGGTTTTTTTAATCCCGCTATCTACAAAACTGAAAATGTAATAATTCTGTTAGTTTAATTACAAACTGTAAATATGAATTAGAATCCAGTTATAGAATAAATGATATGCTAAAAGGATCTCCTGCTGATATTTTTGGTATTATGAGGAATGATGTTTAAATTACAATAAATAAAAAATTGTTTACAACTTTGAATTAGACGATATTACTGCTGTTTTTCATGAAAAGGAAAAGTATTCGCTTTTCTAATCATTCGAGATAATAAAGGAATTAGCGTAGAATTTAAATTAAAAAAAATTATCTAATTTTTTTCTGAAAGGATACTTTTTTTCTTTTCAGGTACATTTAATCTTTCAACAATACCTTTGATTTTTATCAACTTCCGTTCGTTTATAGCATTTGAAAAGATAGTGATAGATTTGGAAAATCCACCGAGTCTTTTCGTATCGTAAGAAACTTCTATCTTCCCTTTTTCACCAGGCATTACAGGCTCCTCAGGTTTTTTTGGAACTGTACATCCACATGAAGCTTGTACTCTTGTAATAATCAATGGAGATTTTCCAGTATTTGTAAATTCAAATACTCGTTTTCCATCAGCACCTTGATTAACTTTACCATAGTCTATCGTTTCTGAAATAAATTTAAAAGCTGGTTTTAAATTAGCTGCCTCCTGAGCAGTTAAATTAATACCAAACAATAGTAGAAGAATAATTGAAAGTGAATTTTTCATAATAGATTAATTTTTAAAAGAGTGCTTTACAAATTTAATCAAAAAAAGTTCAACTAACTTTTAAATACTTAAGATAATTGTACTTTTGTAAGTTATTAGTAAAAGTATATACGTATATGAATATTCCATCAACATATGATGCAAGTTTAGTAGAAAGTAAATGGTATGATTACTGGATGAAGCATAATTATTTTCATTCAGAAGTAGATGATAGAGAGCCTTATACGATTGTAATTCCTCCACCAAATGTTACAGGAGTCTTACATATGGGACATATGCTAAACAATACCATACAAGATGTCTTAATTCGCCGTGCTCGTCTATTAGGTAAGAATGCTTGTTGGGTTCCTGGAACAGATCATGCATCAATTGCTACAGAAGCTAAAGTAGTTGCGAAGTTAAAAGAGCAAGGAATCGATAAAAATGATTTAACTCGTGAAGAGTTCTTGTCACATGCATGGGAATGGAAACATGAATACGGAGGAATTATCTTAGATCAATTAAAGAAGTTGGGAGCTTCTTGTGATTGGGAAAGAACAGCTTTTACAATGGATCCAGAAATGTCTGAATCTGTCATTAAAGTTTTTGTTGATTTATTTAATAAGGGGCTGATATACAGGGGTTTTAGAATGGTTAATTGGGATCCTGAAGCAAAAACTACCTTGTCTGATGAAGAGGTGATTCATGAAGAAAGACAAGGAAGCTTATACTATATAAACTATATAATAGAAGGAACTAAAGAGGTCTTAACGATTGCAACAACACGACCAGAAACTATTTTTGGAGATACAGCTATTTGTATTAATCCAACTGATGAACGTTTTCAACATTTAAAAGGAAGAAAAGCGATTGTCCCAATCTGTAATCGTGTCATCCCAATTATTGAAGATGATTATGTAGATGTTGAATTTGGAACAGGTTGTCTTAAAGTAACACCTGCACACGATGAAAATGACAAATTTTTAGGTGATAAACATAAACTAGAAGTCATTGATATTTTTAATGAGGACGCTTCTTTAAATTCATTTGGTTTACACTATGAAGGAAAAGATAGATTTGTTGTTCGTAAAGAAATAGCGCAAGAATTAGAAGCAAAAGGGTTTTTAATAAAAACAGAAACTCATAGTAATAAAGTAGGAACTTCAGAAAGAACAAAAGCTGTTATAGAACCAAGATTATCAGATCAATGGTTCTTGAAAATGGAAGATTTGGTAAAACCAGCTATTAAAGCTGTTTTAGGCGATGATACAGATATCAATCTCTATCCTAAAAAGTTTGAAAACACCTACAGACATTGGATGGAAAATATTCGCGATTGGAATATTTCTCGTCAGTTGTGGTGGGGTCAACAGATCCCTGCGTATTTTTATGGAGATGGGAAAGATGACTTTGTTGTTGCAGAAAGTATTGAAGCTGCCCTAGTTTTAGCTCAACAGAAAACTAATAAGCCCTCGTTAACACTAAAAGACTTACGTCAAGATTCTGATGCACTTGATACATGGTTCTCTTCCTGGTTATGGCCAATGTCGGTTTTTGATGGAATTAGAAATCCAGAAAATGAAGAAATTAAATACTATTATCCAACAAACGATTTAGTAACAGGGCCAGATATTTTATTTTTTTGGGTTGCTAGAATGGTTATTGCAGGGTATGAATACAAAGATGAAAAACCTTTTAAGAATGTTTATTTAACTGGACTAGTTCGCGATAAGCAACGTAGAAAAATGTCTAAATCTTTAGGGAACTCTCCTGATGCATTAAAATTGATTGATACCTACGGGGCCGATGGTGTAAGAGTAGGTTTGTTGTTAAGCTCTGCTGCTGGAAACGATTTAATGTTTGATGAAGATTTATGTCAGCAAGGAAAACAGTTTGCTAATAAAATTTGGAATGCTTTCCGTCTAATTAAAGGTTGGGAAATAGATGAAAGTCTACCACAACCAGCTACAGCTGCTATAGGTTTGGATTGGTACGAAGCTAAATTTCAAAAAGTTTTGGCGGAAATAGAAGATCATTTTTCTAAGTATCGTTTATCTGATGCATTGATGTCGATTTATAAATTAATTATGGATGATTTTTCTTCATGGTTACTAGAAATTGTTAAACCAGCCTATCAACAACCCATAGATAAAAAAACATTTGATGCAATTATTGAAATTTTAGAAAACAATTTAAAAATTTTACACCCGTTTATGCCCTTCTTAACAGAAGATATTTGGCAATATATCGCCAAAAGAACTCCACAAGAAGCTCTGATAGTAGCAACATATCCAAAACAAAAAAAGTTTAATACGACGATACTATCTTCATTTGATTTTACAACTGAAGTTGTCTCAGGTATTAGAACCATTAGAAAAGAAAAAAACATTCCGTTTAGAGATTCAGTTGAATTGTTTCTTATAAACAATGAAAAAAACACCAATAAATTTGATGCAGTGATTCATAAATTAACAAATACGTCTCATATTATAGAAGTAGCACAAAAAGTTGAAGGAGCTTCTTTTAGAGTTAAGTCTAATGAGTATTTTGTGCCAATTTTATTAGAAAATATTGACGTAGAAGCTGAAATAATAAAGTTAGAAGCTGAATTAAAAAGAGCTCAGGGATTTTTAGTAGGAATTCAAAAGAAACTATCTAACGAGCGTTTTGTAAAAAATGCACCAGAACAAGTCATTACCTTAGAACGAAAAAAAGAAGCTGATACTATTTCAAAGATTACTACTATTTCTTCTAGTTTAAGAAGTTTAAAGTAAGATAGTTTATTTTTGTTATTTTTATGTAAGTTTTCAGACACCACTGAAAAAATTAAATTTATTTACAGACTATTTTTATTATTAATTAGTCAAGGCCTATTTATACTTTGCTTTTTATAAAAAGCACATAAATATTTATTATATTTGAATATTAAAATAACTTTAAATTGATTGCAAAAAAACGACCAACTTGTGCCATTGCACTATCAATAAACCTCCTTGGAGATAAATGGACTCTTCTCATACTAAGAGACATCATTTTGCATAAAAAATCTAGGTTTAAAGAATTTAGATCTTCAAAAGAGAAAATAGCTAGTAATATTCTTACCAATCGATTAAAATCTTTACAAAATCATGGTTTTATAGAAAAATTAGATCCTTCTGGTACAAAAAAAAGCACTCGTTACATAGCAACTTCAGTAGGAGTTTCAACACTACCTATTATAATAGAGTTATATCTTTTTTCTATAGAAGATATAGACGAATCTCTTTTGAATGAATCTCAATTGATTGTTAAAAACGATATCCTTGATGGTCGTGAAATTTTTGAAGAAAAAAAGAAAGCAGCGTATCAAATTTTTGTTGAAGAATTAAAGGCTGCATTATAAATTACTTACGGTTTACTTTAGAATTTAATTTTAGGCAACTCTAAATATTTATATAATATTGCTTCACTATATTTTGTCACAACAACAAATTCTAAATCTGTAAAACTTGCATAGACAAATATCTCTTTGATTGCTTTGCTATCTAGAACAACAGAGGTTCCTTTTTCTTATGGCTGGATTTCTTTGATACTAAGTTTTTTTATTTATAGAGATATGTATCTTTTCAAACCTCTAAATATCTCATAAAACAAAATCTAAGTTTACCTAAACTAAATAAGTTAGGGTACTATTTTAAGTTTTTAAGTTTTGATATAGAATGTTCTTTAAGACATTAATAGCTCATCATTACACTAGTGCTTCACGTAAAATAGTTATTGGATGTTTTGCGATTCGTTTTGTTCCGTCAAAGATTTGATGACGACAGCTCGTTCCAGCAGCAACAATTTCTACATCTATTGAAGTATTTCTAACTTTTGGAAACAAGGTGTCTTCACCTACTTGCATACTCACTTTATAATGTTCTTTTTCATAACCAAATGAACCTGCCATTCCACAACAACCTGTATTCATGATCGTAGGTTTGTAGTTTACAGGAATATTTAATATTTCGAACGTAGCATGAGAACTAGACAATGCTTTTTGATGACAATGACCATGAATTTTTAACGCTTTTCCTTCACTTGAAAACTGATCTGACCTAATTGCTCCTTTCTTGAATTCTTGCTGAAGGAACTCATCAATTGTAAATGTATTTTTTGCAATACTTTTAGCTGAATCAACATCATCTCCCAAGCGCACATACTCATCCCTGAAGGTTAAAATAGCCGAAGGTTCAATACCAACAAGTGGAGTATCTTTGGTGATTAAGTCTTTAAAAATCGCAATATTTTTATTTGCTAAGTCCTTTGCTTCTTTTAAAAAGCCTTTAGATATAAAACTTCGTCCACTTTCATAGTGATTTATAAGGGTAGGTTTATAGCCTAATCGTTTTAAAACAGTGATGGTGTCTTTTCCAATCTCAGTATCGTAGAAGTTGGTAAATTCATCACAGAAAAGGTATACAATTCTATTGCTACTAGAATTGGTTTCTTTTTTATACCAAGATTTTAATGTTTTTGGAGCTAACTTAGGGACACTTCGCTTTAAAGAAATTCCCATAATCGTTTTTGTCAGATAGGTATTTAATACCATATTGGTAAGACTAGGAACAAGACTTCCGATTTTATTGTATTTCACATTATTTGCAAACAATGAATTTCTAAAAGAATAACCATTTTCTTCTTGATATTGATACATGAATTCACTTTTTAAAGCTGCAACATCAACATTACTGGGACATTCAGAAGCACAAGCTTTACAACTCAAACATAGATCAAAGACTTCTTTAAGTTCTTTGTGATTAAACTTATTTTGTTTTTCAGAGTTTGTTAAGAATTCTCTAAGAGTGTTAGCTCTAGCTCGTGTTGTATCTTTTTCATCTTTTGTTGCTCTATAACTCGGACACATAGCTCCCCCAGCAGAAGCAGGTTTTCTACAGTCTCCAGAGCCATTGCATTTTTCAGCTAATTTTAGGATGCCTTCATTGTCTGAAAAGTCTTGAATTGTTTTTATTTCAGGCTCATTTCTATCAATTTCATACCGTAAATTTTGATCCATTGCAAAGGCATCTGTAATCTTTCCTTGATTAAAAACATTGTTAGGGTCAAATGCTTTTTTGATGCGACGTAGCAATTGATAATTTGTTTCACCTATCATTAAGGGAATAAATTCTGCACGTACAATTCCATCTCCGTGTTCACCACTAAAAGAACCACCGTATTTTTTAACCAGTGCAGCTGTTTCAGTTGTAATCTTCCTGAATAAAGAAACATCTTCCGACTTCTTTAAATTTAAAATAGGTCGTAAATGTAATTCACCAGCGCCAGCGTGAGCATAATACACAGCTTTTTGCTGATACTTGTCCATTATTTCTGTAAACTCTTCAATATAATTTGGAAGATCGTTTAAATCGACAGCAGTGTCTTCTATACATGCAACTGCTTTTTTATCACCAATCATATTTCCTAACAATCCTAATCCAGCTTTTCTTAAATCAAACATACGTTTGATATCGTTTCCAGTTATTTTAGGGTGATGGTATCCAAAGTTATTATATTCTAAATCTTTTATTAAAGCAGCTGCTTTGTCTAGTGCTTCATCTAATGAATCTGCAGAAACTTCAAACATTAAAATAGCCTCTGGGTCTCCTTGGATAAAAAAACGATTCTTTGATTGTTCTCGATTGTTTTTTGTACAATCTAAAATAACTTTATCCATTAATTCACAAGCATATAACTCGTGATTCATTGCTAGTACGGTTGCTTTTAGACTTTCATTGATACTTTTAAAATGTGATGCTACAATAACACTTTCTTTGGGTTGAAGGGTATCTAGCTCTAGGGTAATAGCTGTAGAAAAGACCAAGGTTCCTTCGCTTCCAGATAATAGTTTTGCAACATTAACAGTTGAGTGATTTCCACCAAATAAATCAGAATCCAATAATTCATCTACCGCATATCCAGTATTTCTTCTATGGATACTTGGTTTTGGAAATTGACTTTTTATTTCTTCTTGAACTTCATCTTGTGAAAGCTCATTGAATATTGATTTGTAAATTTTTCCTTCTAAAGATTGTTCACGTGTTTTTATCTTAAATTCTTCAGAAGTTAGTTCTTTAAAAGAAACATCAGTTCCATCACTTAACAATCCATCTATTTGCAATACTTTATCTCTAGTTACTCCATATTTAATTGAGGTACTACCAGAAGAATTATTCCCCACCATTCCACCAATCATACACCTATTTGATGTTGATGTATTGGGACCAAAAAACAAACCAAAAGGTTGTAAAAATAAATTTAATTCATCTCGAACAACTCCTGGTTCTATAGTAATAGTTCTCTTAAGTTCATCAAAGGCTAAAATATTTACAAAGTGTTTTGATACATCTACTACAATTCCATCACCAACACATTGCCCTGCTAAAGAAGTTCCTGCTGCTCTAGGAATTAATGTGATTTTGTTTTGTGTTGCAAACTCAATTAAAACTTGAAGATCTTTTTTGTTTTTAGGGTAGACAACTGCTAATGGTATTTTTCTGTATACAGATGCGTCGGTTGCATACAATAACTTGTGTAAATCATCATATAAAAGTCTTCCTGATAATTTTTTTTGAAGATTTTCTAATCTTTTTTTAGTGAGCATATAGATAATTATGTACCAAAAATAAGGTTTTACAATGAGGTTATGAAGCCTATTTGTCGAAAGTTGAAAGGGGTGCTTTTTTCTTAAAGATACTGTTATAATTTGATGATATTTTATCTAATAAACAAAATAAGTATCATAATTTTCAATTATTAATTATATTTGTTTGAAATCAAATTTAACAATCTAATGAAGAAAATAATCTTAGCTTTTTTGTTCCTAACATTTTCATTTTCAATATCTGCCCAGATCGTAGATTTAAATTATTATGTTCCCTCTGATGAAAAATACGATGGTCAGATTCCAACTCCAAAAGAAATTATAGGGCATGAAGTCGGGGAGTGGCATATTACTCATGACAAATTGGTAACATATATGAAGGCAATTGCCAAGGCTTCAAATAGGATTACTATAGAAGATAGAGGAAAAACATTTGAAGGAAGGCCCCTATTGTTATTAACGATTACTTCTCCAGAGAATCATCAACGTATTGATAAAATTAGAGAACAACATATCAAGGCAACTAATGATGCTTCTGTTGATGTTTCTAAGGATCCAATTGTTGTGTATCAAGGGTATTCAATTCATGGGAATGAACCTAGTGGTTCTAATGCTTCTTTAGCTATAGCTTATTATTTAGCTGCTTCATTAAGTGACGCTACAGAGAGTTTATTACAAAATACTGTGATTTTATTTGATCCATCCTTTAATCCAGATGGTTTACAACGTTTTGCTTATTGGGCAAATACAAATAAAAGTAAAAATATTAATCCAGATTCGAATGATCGAGAGTACTTTGAGGTATGGCCTAGAGGAAGAACTAATCATTATTGGTTTGATATGAATAGAGATTGGTTGCCAGTACAATTACCAGAATCTAGAGCAAGAATAGCATCATTTCATAAATGGTTACCAAATATTTTAACAGATCATCATGAAATGGGATCGAATTCTACGTTCTTTTTTCAACCTGGAATTCCTAGTAGAACTCACCCTTTAACCCCTCAGAAAAATCAAGACTTAACAAAAGAGATTGGAGCCTATCATGCAAAAGCATTCGATAAAATAGGATCACAATATTACTCTGAAGAAAGTTATGACGATTTCTATTATGGCAAAGGATCTACTTTTCCAGATATTAACGGAGGTATTGGTATTTTATTTGAACAAGGTAGTTCTAGGGGCCATGCTCAAGAAACTTCAAATGGTATACTAACTTTTCCATTCACGATAAGAAATCAATATACAGCAGCAATGTCAACTTTAAAGGCTGCAAAAAATATGCGTGTAAAAATCCTACAATACCAACAAAATTTTTACGAGAAGTCAAGAAAAGAGTCATCCAAAGCAAAAGCAATTGTTTTCGGTGACCACAAAGATGCTGCAAAAAGTTATCATCTAGCCGAAGTCTTAAAAAGGCATCAAATAGCTATCCATGAGCTTAAATCAGATTTCAGAGCAAATGGCAAACAGTTTAAAAAAGAATACAGCTATATTGTTCCTATGAACCAAAAAAATCAACGATTGGTAAAAGCAATGTTTGATGAAAGAAAAAGTTTTCAGGATAGTTTATTTTATGATGTTTCTGCATGGACGTTTAATCATTCTTTTGGAGTAGATTATGCAGAAAATGTTTCATTAAGTAATGCAGGTCCTGAAATTAAAACATTAGATTTTAAAAAAGGAATTGTTACTGTAAACAGTACTGTTGGTTATTTGATGCCCTGGAATGAGTATTATACTCCTAAAGCTCTAAATGCAATATTACAAAAAGGTTTGCGTGCAAAAGTATCAATGAAAAATTTCAAAAATGGAGGAGTTTCTTATGATTATGGAACCATTCATATTCCTGTTCAAAATCAGAAGTTAAACAGCCAAGAATTATATAATTTCTTAAGTGAAGTAGCTAAGGAAAGTCATTTAAAAATTGATGGGGTAACCACTGGTTTAAATGACGGGATAGATTTAGGAAGTAATAATTTTAAAAATATAAACCTTCCCAAGGTAGCTATGTTGGTTGGTAGTGGTGTGAATGTAAGTGATCCTGGAGAAATTTGGCATTTATTTGATCAACGATATGATATGCATGTGACCAAATTAGATCTGATATATTTTAATCGTATAGATATTAGTAAATACAATGTCTTAATAGCCCCAAATAGTCGAAATTTAGATAAAAAATCTATTGAAAAATTACAATCATGGGTTCGTAATGGAGGAACTCTAATAGGGTATAGAAGCGCTGTTAAATGGTTAAATACGAATAAATTTATTAACATAGAGTTTGAGAGGTCTAGTAATGACTCTATAAAGGAGGTTTCTTTTGAAGCAAAATCTCTAAAAAATGGAGCACAAGTAATAGGTGGTGCTATTTTTGAGGCATCTATAGACAGATCACATCCTATAAATTTTGGATATAAGAATGAAAAAATAGCTATGTTTAGAAATACAACCCTTTTTATGAGAGCAGATAAAAAAAGCTATAACAATCCTATTCAGTATACGAATGATCCATTATTAAGTGGTTATATTTCAAAAGAAAATGCAAAGGTGATTAAAAATACAGTTCCCTTTAAAGTTCAACCTTTAGGAAGAGGTAGGGTTATCGTTTTTACAGACAATACTAATTTCAGAGCTTTCTGGTACGGAACCAATAAGTTATTGATGAATGCTATTTTCTTTGGAGATAAAATGTAAATAAAAAAGATAACTAAAGTCGGGTATTTAGTGTAAAATTTCCTGGCTTTAGTTTTTATAATATCAATAATGTAACAAAATATAGAAATATATGTCTAACAAGTGTTAACAGTCTTTCTTAAACTATGAGTTTTTTTCGTGTTTTATTGGCAATTTTTTTTCCACCATTATCAGTAATTGATAAAGGATGTGGCTCTTTTTTTATTATTCTATTATTAACACTTTGTGGATGGATTCCTGGAGTTATAGGAGCTTTGGTTATCTTAAACAATCCAAAGAATTAAGAAACTTGTTCCCCTTTTTTTATTTTTTTAGATGCTTGTAATAAGACAACATTATCATGTTGATTGTACACTCCTAAAACAAGACATTCACTCATGAAATTAGCAATCTGTCTAGGCTTAAAATTAACAATAGCACTTACTTGTTTATTTAATAATTCGTTTTTGGTGTATAAGTCTGTGATTTGAGCACTTGACTTTTTTATTCCTAAATCACCAAAATCTATTTGTAATTTATAAGCAGGTTTTTTGGCTTTAGGAAAGTCGCTAACCTCTATAACAGTTCCTATTCTAATATCTACCTTTAAAAAATCTTCAAATGATGCTTCTTTTACCATTTTTATTTTTTTGAAATTAGTTTCTGTATCACCCAAAGGGGACCTATTAATATAAATTGTAAATCTTTTGCAAATGAAGGTTTTTTACCCTCAATATGATGTCCGTAGAATTGTCCAATCCAAGCAATTATAAATATGATTAATGACGCATACAATAAGTTGACTTGATTACTCAACCAAAAATTCCCAAGAATAGCCATAAAAATAAAGAAAAACATTTGAACAAAATACCAAAAGCCCAATCGTAGATAAAAAATTGAAATAAAAATTCCAACCACTACCGCCCAATTTTCTAATAATGGGTTGTTCATTCCGATGGTATCCTCTAAATATGAAGATGGAACACTCATTAGAAGACCTATAACGCTAAAAAAGATAGGAGGTACACATAAGTAGTGAATAAATTGATTTGTTGAATTCTGATGACTTACAGCATATTCATCAAACCATTCTTTAGCAGTTTTCATATATTATATTTTAATTTCTTTTTTTTATGTCTTATACATATTAATAAATATACTGATTTTTAATTTAGAGTTTGAAAAAGTAAATATTTGAATGAAAATGAAAAGTATTTTATAAATCAGACAGATTCATTAAACTTTTATTAAATTTAAAAGTCTAAAATTAAAATATTATTCAGAATGAACTATAAAACATCTTTTTTAGCTACTTTTCTAATTATCAGTTTTCTATTTTATAACTGTGATTCATCTACTGAAACGAATGAGCCTACTGATATTACCGAAGATATTGATGATACGGAACCAGTACTGTCTAGCTCTCCTAATATATTATTGATCATCGCTGATGATTTTGGAAAAGATGCGACACCTAATTATACTGAAGGAAGTATCAAGCCTACTATGCCAAATTTAGAAAGTTTGATTTCTTCAGGAATAACTTTTGATAATCTTTGGTCGTATCCAGTATGCACACCAACGAGAGCTTCTATATTAACCGGTAAATATGGTCTTAGAACAGAAGTGTTACAAGTAGGAGATCAGATTTCTACTAGCGAAACCTCTATTCAAGAATATATAGATATCAATACTCAAAATGAGTATGCTACAGCTCTTATTGGAAAGTGGCATTTATCAAATAATGCTCAAGATCCTTCATCTATGGGTATTGATTATTTCGCCGGATTATTGCAGGGAGGAGTTCAGTCATACACAAATTGGAATCTGGTAGAAAATGGACAATCAACAACTTCCTCAGAATATACAACTACAAAATTTACTGATTTAGCTATTAATTGGGTGGAAGATCAAACAAAACCATGGTTTTTATGGTTGGCTTACAACGCGCCTCATACCCCTTTTCATTTAGCACCATCAAATTTACATTCACAAGGAAATTTACCTTCAGATGATGGTTCTATAGATGCAAATCCATTGCCTTATTTTTTATCAGCTGTGGAAGCTATGGACCACGAAATGGGAAGATTATTAAATAGTTTAACACCTGAAGAAATAGCGAATACTATCATTATTTTTATTGGTGATAATGGAACCCCAAATAGAGTTACGCAATTACCTTATGTTACTATGAGATCTAAAGGTTCTATCTACCAGGGTGGTATTAATGTTCCCATGGTTATATCTGGCTTGGGAGTAAATAGAATGGGAGAGCGAGAAGCTGCATTAATTCATACAACAGATTTATTTGCTACAATAGCAGAAATATCAGGAGTTTCTATTCAGGAGATTAACAATAGTAAAAGTTTCTATGATTTATTATCAAACTCTAATGCAACTAAAAGAGAGTTTGTTTATACAGAACGTTCTCAAAATGGAGTAAGTTATGCTATTAGAAATTCTAGTTATAAATTAATTGTTCACGAAAACGGTGGTCAAGAATTTTTCAATTTATTTGTAGATCCTTATGAAACAAATGACTTAATTGGCACTACTTTGAGTTCTTCGGCATCATCTGCAAAAATTGATTTAGAACTTGAGGCAATTAACATTAGAATGTGATTTCATGGAACTTTACACGTTTATAATTGAAGCTACTTAACGATAGTTTAAGGTAGTATGTCTGCGAACTCTACGGGTTTTTTTATATGACTTCCTGACTTTCTTTTTTTCATTTTTTGTAGTTCTTTTTCACCAAAGGTTAATCGATCTCCATGATAAAGAATTCTCCATATTTTTCCTTTTTTAGATTCTGAAATATATAAAGATCCATCTGGTCCTTCTGCTAACCCCATTGGTCTATATTTAGCATCACTCATTATTTTCACCACATCTGTTCCCGTAAATCCATCAGCAAAAACTTCCCATTTATTAACTGGTTTTCCATTTTTAAAAGGAATAAAAGCAACAATATAACCTGCTTGTGGATATGGACTTCTATTAGTGGACCCATGAAAGGCAACAAAAGCACCATTTTTATATCGTGCTGGAAATTGTTCACCTTTATAAAATAATAAATCATTAGGAGCCCAATGAGCTGGAAGTCCCATGATCGGATCTGTATATCCTTTTGCCTCAATTTTCCCATCACCACCATATTCTGGAGCTAACATTCTTTTGTCTTTAAAGTGATCATAGTAGGTGTAAGGCCAGCCAAAATCATCATTCTGCTTAATGACCATGAATTCTTCGGCTGGTAATATAGAATTTTCCCATTTACTAAAATAATTTGGAGCATGGTTGTGAAGATAATCTCTACCATGGTTCACAGCATATAAGTTATCATCGTTATCATTCCAACTTAGACCAACAATACTTCTAAGGCCCGTAGCAAAAAGAGTACCATCTTTCTGTGTTTGGTTTAATTTATTTTCGTCAAACTTCCAAATTCCACCTAAAATATTTAACTGCGAACATGGGTTTTCTCCTCTCACAATTGAGTTTGAGCTGTTCATTTTTGAATTCTGATCTTCACAAGCATTTGTTGGCGCACTAAAAGTCACATACATACTTCCTTTTTTATCAAAAGCTAATGATTTTGCATTGTGCCATCTTATTGGGTAACGATCAGTAAGTATTACTTCTGGTTTGCCCTCAGGAACTAATTTATCAGGTGTTAATTTTTGTCTGTATACCACTAGCTCAGAACTAAAATATAGATAGCCATTGTGAATCCTCATTTCTGTAGCAAAACTTCCATCGTTTGGATAGTCTCCAAAACGTTTAAAGATGTCCATTTTCCCATCATTATTTGTATCTCTTAGAGCAATGTTACCAAGTTTACCTATTTCTATTCTTAACTTTACATATACGTCACCATTATTATTAACAGCTAAATGTCTTGATCTACCAACACTGTCTGCTACAACTAATGCACCAAAACCATCAGGTAAAAACAACCCTCCATTATCTAGATCAGCTTTTGTTGTTAGTTGTTTTATTGGTTCTTTAATAGTTTCTTTTTGAGGAGTTGTTTTCTCCATATTTATTATTTCTTTCTTACAAGAACAAAATAGTAATAAAAAAAAAAATATTGTGGTACTGAGGCTTTTCATGTTCATAAAATTAAAGAAATATATCAATCAATTGTAAAAGTATGAATTTTTTAGAAGCGGTATTTTAATTTTAAAGAAGTATAATAATTAATTGGATTTCCTGGGTAATAATATCTGGGTTTGTTTCCACCAAAGCTTCCAGCATTTATTAATAACATTGAGGCATATTTACTATTAGTAACATTATTAATTCCTAAAAAAACATTGAATTGAAATTTTTTATTTTCACTTGATTGATAGCCTATTTTTGTATTTAAAAGTTGGTACTCTTTAGAATAAATTGAATTATCATCCCTTAAAGGTATTTTTCCAACAAAATTGTAATTAACAGAAGCATAAAATCCATTGAACGTCTCTAAACCTATAATAGTGTTGTAAGTACTTTTAGGAACACCCGTTAATTCATTGTTAGAATAATCATTAAAATCATCTACAAACTCCTTAAAATTAAACTTGTTGTAGGTAAAAGAATGGGTGCTAAATAAAATAATATTTTCATTTTTTATTAAATCTTGCTTTAGTGTGATTTCAAATCCTTTATATTGGGTTTTTCCAGCATTAATGCCAATATATTCATCAGTATTGGTTCTTTTTGCTACCAACAAATTTTTAACATTCATTCTGTAAATTGAAATGTCATAATACAGTGTGTTTTTAAATAGTTCACCTCTGCTACCAATCTCATAATTCCAGCCACTTTCTGGCTTTATATTAGGATTAATTAAACCATCGGGTAATAAAGTTTCTTCTAAAGTAGGAGGTGAGAATCCATGACTTATAGAGCTATAAAACATTGTATTAAGAGAGTTTTTGTATACAATACCAAACTTAGGTGATACCATTGTTTTAAAAGAGTAGTTGCCAGAAAAATTTCTAAGGGTATCTATGATATTATCATTTAAATAATAATAAGTTTTGTTTAGATTTAATCCAAAAGTATAGTGAATTTTTTCTGAAAAAGTATATTTGGAATCTAAAAAAAGATTAAAATAAGTTCGTCTTTCTTTAAAGCTACTGATAAGCTCACCTTGGATATTGTCTGATTCACTAGTGATTGTATTGTAGAGGTTTTCAAATGTTTGATATGAATTATTATCATTAAATAATTCACCTCCAATGGTCCAATTTAATTGTTTTTTAAAAAGTGTTGTATTTTTAATAATTCTTGTTCTTAAGCCAATACCATTGGTAGTTTCTTTTAATACATTAAATGGTCTGGGTTCGTATGAATTTAAAAAAGAACTAAATATACTAGTATTTTGACTTGTTTTAGTGCTGTATTTATGTTGCCAAGATAAACCAAATAAGCCTTTTGTATATTCTTCGAAACCTTTTGACTGATTCCATGTAAAAGCTGCTGATTCTGGACTTTCATTATAGTCATCTTCATTTAACGAACTAGGAATAAAAGCTTTTAATTTAGATATGTTTCCAATAAAAGAAAGTTTGTCTTTCGAACTGATAAAGTGATTCGAAGCTACAGTTATTACTTGCCTATCTGTTTTATTATTATCTCTATACCCATTGGAGTGTAAATTAGAATATGTCAATTTTGTGCTATTTTTAGAGTCTCCAATAGCTGCTTGCATTAAATATTTCTGTAAGCCATAAGAACCAAAAGTATATTCACTTTCGACTATAGATTCATTAAATTGACCTTTTGATGGTATCAATTGAATCGTTCCGCCTAGACCAGCTCCATATATACTGGAAGATGGACCTTTTAAAATTTCAATTCTTCCCAGAGAATTTATTTCTATGTCTTCTATTGTTGATATACCAGAACCATTTGTGAGTGGAATATCTTCGTAATAAGCTCTAATTTTACTTGTACTGTAAGCGCTTCTAGAGCCGATACCTCGTATTGTAATTCTATTCGTAGAAAATGTGCCGCTATGCATAAAAACACCTGCAATAGTGTTTAAAACAGGAGCCATGTCTATGGCATTATTTAGCTCAATGTCTTTTTTAGTAAGTACAGAAATAGCTGAAGGTATGTTTTGTATTTTATTTTTAAAATTATTAGAGACAATAATAATCTCATTTAAATTTTCTGTAATCGCAACAAGTTGTACTATGGTTAATTTTTCAGTTATGTTGATTTTTCTACTGATATAACCTTCTTTAGAAAAAAGATATACATCAGTACTAGGGAGTGTAAATTGACCTTTTTTATTTGTTTTAGTAGAAAAAGAGCCATCAATTTTTGATACAGAAACATTGGAAATTTTAATTTTATTTTCCTGATTTATTACTTTTCCGTCAATTTTTTGGGCAAATAAATTAAAAGAGTTTAAAATTAAAATAAGTATAAAATAACGAAATTTCATGGATTGATGGTGATTAGTAATATTAGGGTTTAAGTGATCTAATAAAGATATTATATTTTAAAATTAAAATATAATTTTTTAAAAAGCTCTCGAATTTTCGAGAGCTTTTTAAAATGAGTATAGAGTAAATTATTTATTTAACATCCATTAATTCTACATCAAATATTAAGGTAGCATTCGGAGGAATTACTCCACCAGCACCACTTTCTCCATAAGCTAGACTAGAAGGAATCACAAAACGAGCTTTGTCTCCTACTTTTAATAATTGAATACCTTCATCCCAACCAGCAATAACCTGACCTACTCCAACAGGAAAGTCTATTGGTTGCTTTCGTTTATAGGAAGAATCAAACACAGTACCATCCAATAGTTGCCCTTTGTAGTGAACAGAAACATTGGCTCCTTTAGTAGCTTTCTTTCCTTCACCTTTTTGCAAAATTTCATAACGTAACCCACTAGGAGTTTCGGCATAACCTTTGGCAACAGCATCTAACGTTTCCTGTTGTTTTTTCTTTTCTTCCTCTTCACGTTTTTCTCTGGACCCCTCAAAAGTTCTAAAAGCTTCTACTGCGTTGTAGGCTTCAGCATCAGTTCCAACACGAATAATTTCTATAGACATATCATCTCCTTGTGCAACTTGATCTACTACATCTTGTCCTTCTACAACATTTCCAAAAACGGTATGCTTTCCATCCAACCAAGAAGTTTCTATGTGTGTGATGAAAAATTGTGAACCATTGGTTGCAGGACCTGAATTTGCCATCGATAATTTCCCTGGTGCATCATGCTTTAAGTCGGGATGAATTTCATCATCAAATTGGTAACCCGGACCTCCAGTTCCAGTACCTAGAGGGCATCCTCCTTGAACCATGAAATCTGGAATTACTCTATGAAATTTTAGACCATCATAATATGGTGTTCCTTGTTCTTTTATACTATTTTCAAGATTTCCCTCTGTTAAGGCAACAAAGTTACCTACAGTACCTGGAGTTTTTTCATATTCTAAACTCACTAAAATAGCTCCTTTTGGAGTTGTGAATTTTGCATAGATTCCGTTGTTCATTTTATTAAATTTAATTATAAATCAGTTAATTATTATAAAACACTTCAATTATAGTTAGTGTTATTTTTTTGCATTTAAAATAGATAAACCATAAGTCAATCCAATGTTTATATTTGATGAATTTACATTTCCATAGGGTGAAACCATCTGTCCGCCAGCAATATTAAGTGTAAAATCATTATTAATATGATAATTTATTCCTGCAGTTGGTCTTACTAATATACCTTCTCCAGAATCTACCCTTCCGCCACCTGCAACACCAAGGCCAACCTCTAAGAAAGAAGAGAATTTATTGTTAAAAAATCGATTACTTTTTATACCAAAACCAAACAGACCATGAGCATAGCCTCCAGATCTCCCTTCATATGCAAAGGATGCTTCACCTGCTATATAAAATTGTTTGGTGATGTCGTAGTATATTTTTAAAGCAATTAATTGTAAATCACTGTCGGGAATTCCAAATTTGGCAACATCAAAATATGTTTGGTTTTGAACACCAACCTGAATACCCTGTGTTTTAATATAGGAAACTTTTTCTTTTGTAAATGGATCTGTAAGACCACCACTTAATCCATAATATTTTAAACTAACTCCAGCAGTGTAAGCTTCAAAAGTTCCTCCTATAGAACGATGATAGCCACCATGAGCACTTAGTCCAAATGAATTTGTAACCTTAAAATCTGCACCTACACTTGGATACATGGTCAATCCATTCTCTGGATAAATTCTACCACCTGCAGCACCAATTCCAAATTTACCAAATAGATTAATTTTTTTTGAAGAGATAAAGTTTGTACCTACTCCAAAAAATAAATCCATAAATCCAGCAACTAAACCTTTATACATTGCATCTGTATGAACATAGACAAAGGTGTTTTCTGACAAATAACGTTGATATTCGAAACCTAAAAGGGATAAAGTATTATCAACAGAGGCATAGTCCTGGGTAGCGTCTTTTCTAGAATTACCGACTGGATAGAGAAAATCAAAGGTTACTTGTTGTACGCTTTTTACAGCAGGCTGTTTCAAACTTTTTTCTTTTAAACTCTCGTTTATAGTGAACTTCTTTTGAGCTTCAGAATAGCTTTTAAATTTTAAAACACTTGGAATTTCAATAAAAAACGAAATATTGTCATTTTTAATAATTCCAGTAAAAAAATTCACCTGTCCATATTGTACACCAAAAGAATAATTGTTTTTTTTATACTGCAAACCAATATTGGGATAGAGTATGCCACCGCCATTGACTAGGGATCTAAAGCCACCGCCACCACCAAAGTGAATATTAGCATCAAAATATAAATTTTCGTAGAGTTTTTTGTTTATACCTAAATGAACTCCTAAAGTAAATAAACCGCCTTGATCTCCAGTAATAGCTGTATGCATACCAGCTCCAGTATACAACCAATTTGTTATAGGAATATTATAGTTTAAACCAATTAAACTCATTTTAGACTCAAGATCATAAGTTACTTTATCTGAGGGCATGTCAACTAAAGTATAGTTGAGTCGAATAGCATTATTAAGTTTTTTAAATGTAAATTTTTTTGTTGTGTTATCAGTTTGTGAATACATTTGAAAACTCATGAAACAAATGATATATAGCAGGTTTTTTTTCATATTAAATTTTATTGAAATTCACTTGTAAAATGAAGTTTTACAGTCGGATATTTGCTTTGTGTCATCTGAATGGTAAAAGCAGAGTCAGCTAAAAACACCAATTGACCTTGCTTATCTTTTGCTAAATAACGTTGTTTTACCCTTTTAAATTCTTTAAACTCGTCACTTTTATCATCTTCAGCTTCTATCCAACATGCTTTATGAACATGAATATTTTCATAACTACATTTTGCACCGTATTCATGTTCTAGTCTATACTGAATTACTTCGTATTGAAGTGCGCCGACAGTTCCTATAATTTTACGACCATTTATGCCTAGTGTAAATAATTGAGCAACACCTTCGTCCATTAGTTGATCTAAACCTTTAAATAATTGTTTAGACTTCATAGGGTCTGCATTATTTACATAACGAAAATGCTCAGGAGAAAAACTAGGAATTCCTTTAAAATTTAATTTTTCACCTTCAGTTAATGTATCACCAATTTTAAAACTTCCAGTATCGTGAATACCCACAATATCCCCAGGAAATGATTCGTCTACAATTTCTTTTTTTTCTGCAAAAAAAGCATTTGGACTAGAAAATTTTACTTTTTTACCATTTCTGACATGTAAGTAAGGAGAATTTCTTTTAAAGGTTCCAGAAACAATTTTTATAAAAGCCAACCTGTCCCTGTGTTTAGGATCCATATTTGCATGAATTTTAAAAACAAATCCTGTCATTTTTTCTTCTTTAGAATCTACAAGTCGTTCTTCAGCTTTTTTAGGCAATGGAGAAGGAGCAATTTCAATAAATGCATCTAGAAGTTCTTTAACACCAAAATTATTTAAAGCAGAACCAAAAAACACAGGTTGTAATTTTCCATCTAAATATTCTTGTTGATTAAAGTTGGGATAAACTTCTTCTATTAGCTCTACTTCTTCTCGTAATGTATCTGCGGCAGTTTCTCCAATAATTTCATCTAATTGAGAATTTGACAAATCATCAAATTCTAGTCCTTCTGAAATTGATGTTTTGTTATCACCAGAAAATAGATTTAATTTCTTTTCCCAGATATTATAAATTCCTTTAAAATCATACCCCATTCCAATAGGGAAACTCATTGGGGTAACTCTCAATCCTAATTTTTGTTCAACTTCATCTAATAAATCAAAAGCATCTTTACCTTCCCTATCTAACTTATTTATAAAAACGAGCATTGGAATACTTCTCATTCTACATACTTCAACTAATTTTTCAGTTTGAGGCTCAACCCCTTTGGCAACGTCAATCACAACAATGACACTATCTACCGCAGTTAAAGTTCTAAAAGTATCTTCAGCAAAATCTTTGTGACCTGGTGTGTCTAAAATATTTATTTTTTTATCATTATAAATGAAAGCTAAAACAGAGGTTGCCACAGAAATTCCACGCTGACGCTCAATTTCCATAAAATCTGAAGTTGCACCCTTTTTAATTTTATTATTTTTTACTGCACCAGCTTCTTGAATTGCGCCACCAAATAGTAGTAACTTTTCGGTTAAAGTAGTTTTTCCAGCATCTGGGTGGGATATAATTCCAAAAGTTCTTCTTCGTTCTATTTCTTTTAAAAAGCTCATCTACAAAAATTGATGTGCAAAGGTACGTTTTATTCTAAAATTTTAGAATTGTAGATTATAAATACTTGCTTGTTAAACAATTTTTAATATGTTATTTTTATACCTTGACAAAAATTATTTAAAAATGAGAAGCCTTGTAATCATTTGTTGTTCGATTTTGTTTTTTGGATGTAATTCTGTCATTTCTCAAAATATCAAATTAACAGATTTAGAGTCTAATCAGGTAAGAGCAAATTACGTTGATTTAGATAATAATAAAATTGAAGTATCTTCATTTAAAGGAAAGAAAGTTTTAATCAATTATTGGGCAACTTGGTGTGGGCCATGTATTCAAGAAATGCCATCTTTATTAAAAGCTCAAGAAATTTTAAAATCAGATAATTATGTTTTTTTATTAGTTTCGGATGAAGGGATTAATAGAATTTCTAAATTTAAAGATCGTAAAAATTATAATTTCACTTATTTGAAATCAACTACATCATTGGCTTCTATGCGTATCTTTTCCTTACCTACCACAGTTGTTTTTAATGAGGATGGTAAAAAAGTAAAAACAACGGTTGGTGCTATTGAATGGGACTCTAAGCAAATGATAAAAAAATTAAAAGCATTTTAGTATGAAAAATAGTATAGTACTAATTATTTTGACTTTTTTAATTTCTTGCTCAAAACAGGAGGTTATTACTGAAAATATTCAATTTTCATTTGGTAAAAACAATGCAGAACCTAATTTGGTATCTAAAGATGGCAATTTAACACTCTCTTGGATTTCATCTGAAGTAGATCAAGAAGCTGTGTTGTATTACAGTCAGTTTAAAGATAAAAAATGGAAACCACCTGTTCGTGTAACTTCTGGTTCCGATTGGTTTGTAAATTGGGCTGATTTCCCCGCAAATGCTATCAATGGAGATTTAATCTTAACTAGTTACTTGAGAAAGTCAGCATCTGGTACTTATACATACGATGTAGTTTTAAATTTAGAAACACTTTCTGGAGAAAAAATAAAAGAAAATTTTTTATTGAATACTGATGGAATTCAAGCCGAACATGGTTTTGTAAGTATGATTCCTACAAATGAAAAAGGGTTTTTTATTACCTGGTTAGATGGAAGAAATACAATAGAAGATACTGAACAAGGTCATCACAAAGCAATGACTATCCGATTTGCTGAAATCACCAATACTGGAGAGATTTTAAATGAAAGTGAATTAGATGCTGCTACTTGTGATTGCTGCCAAACATCTATTGCCATGACAAATGATGGTCCTATAGTTGTATATAGAGATAGAAGTGAGGAAGAGTTTAGAGATATATATAGTACTAAATACGTTAATGGAATTTGGCAAATTCCCACGCCTGTTCATCTTGACGGGTGGAAAATAAATGGATGCCCTGTGAACGGTCCAAAAGTAGTTGCAAACTCAACTAATTTAGCAGTTGCATGGTTTACAGCCGCAAATGGCAAGCCCTTGGTAAATATTTCTTTTTCAACATCTAATGGAGACACATTTAATCCTCCAATGCAATTGAACGATTTAGATGCAATCGGTAGAGTAGATGTAGCTTTTTTAAATCCAAAAGAAGTTTTGGTTAGTTATATGGAAGTGGATGATATTGGAACTTATCTAAGAGTTAAAAAAGTTTCTATTGACGGCCAAGTATCTAAGCCATTTACGATATCTGAAATAGACGGTGGTAGAAACACCGGAGTTCCTCAATTAGAAATTATGAATGATGAGGTTTTTATTGTTTGGACTGTTTCTGATAATGGTATGAACCAGTTAAAATCAGTAAAGTTTAGTTCAGAAAATATTTAAATTATGATGTCTTTTATATAAAAATTAGAATTTATATTCAATTTTATATAACTATTTGAGTGCTGTTGCTTTAATAAAAACTTCTTTTAATGGCCATTCCTTTTTATCAGTTTTTAGTCTAGAAATCTTTTCCATAGTTTCAAACCCATCAATTATTTCTCCAAAAATAGTATGTTCTCCATCTAAATGATGACTTCCTCTTTTGTCTTGAATCATGTAAAATTCGAAAGGAGAAGAAGTTTTTGTAGGGTTATTTTCCCATTGTCTTGCTGCAGCCAAAGCACCATATTTATGCTTTCTGTATTTTTTTATTTCAGCTGGAATTCTGTAGTTGTATTTTATTCTTAATTTTCTTGTGATTGGATGGTCTGAATTCCCTCCTTGTACTATAAAGTCTGGCACTATTCTATGAAAAGCAGTTGTGTTAAAATATCCAGTTTTAGTTAAGAAAATAAAACTGGCTCTGTGTAAGGGAGTTTCTTGGTATAGTTTAATTTTAATAGTTCCTAATCGAGTTTCAAATAAGACAGTAGCTTCTTTATTGAGTTTTCCATAAGCTTTTAAAAATGGGACAACATTTGTCTTATTAATTGTATCAGTTCCTTTTTGTAAGATTATTTCAACATCTTTTTCTATGGTCTTTTTTTTTACTAGTGGGACTGTTTTTATAACTGTTTTTTCTTGTTGCTGACAACCAAAAAAACAAAGCAAGAAATAACTTAGAAAAATAACAATGTATTTTGATATTTTAAGCATAAAACAAATATAGATATTAGATTTTTTTAAATGATTTTAAACGAATATTAATATGTGAAAATCTAAAATTCAATCAGTTCATTTTTGTATTTTTGTTTTTAGAATAAGAATAAATGGAAGAGAATGTAATTTTGGTAGATGAGCAAGACAATCAATTAGGTCTTATGCCAAAAATGGAAGCACATGAAAAGGCTGTTCTCCACAGAGCTTTTTCAGTATTTATATTTAATGAAAAAGGAGATTTAATGTTGCAACAGAGAGCTGCTCATAAATACCACTCTCCATTATTATGGACAAATACATGCTGTTCTCATCAACGAGACGGCGAATCTAATATAGCCGCAGGAAAGAGACGCCTTGAGGAAGAAATGGGTTTTAAAACCGATTTAAAAGAGGTGTTTTCATTTGTTTATAAAGCCCCTTTTGACAATGGTTTAACAGAACATGAATTAGATCATGTCATGGTTGGCGCCTTTAGTGGAAAGCCACAGATTAATACAGATGAAGTTGCATCCTATAAATTTATGTCTTTAGAAGCTGTTAAGAAAAATATAGAACTGAACCCCAATCTATATACCGCTTGGTTTAAAATTATTTTTAAAGAATCATATAAAAAACTTACAGATGCCCAAAATAACAGGATATAGAAAAGCACATTTTAATGCAGCACACAGATTATACAAACAAGATTGGTCTGATGAAAAAAATCTAGAAATTTTCGGAAAATGTAGCAATCCCAATTTTCATGGCCATAACTATGAAATTATTGTAGCAGTAACAGGTGAAATAGATCCTGAAACAGGCTATGTTTTTGATTTAGGAATATTAAAAAAATTGATTAAATCTGAAATAGAAGATGCTTTCGATCATAAGAATCTAAACATAGAAGTAGCCGAATTCAAAACCTTAAACCCTACAGCAGAAAATATCTGTGTTATATCTTATAATAAGTTAAGGAAGCATTTGCCTAAATCTCTAGAGTTGGAAGTTACATTGTATGAAACACCAAGAAACTTCGTTAGTTATTCAGGAGATTAATCACCTTTACTTTTTTTAAATTATCATACATGTTCAACGAAATTAAAATAACTCAGTTTTTAAAATTTGATCCAATACTAAAAGATAAGATTTGGGGAGGTAGCAAACTATCAAGTTTATTAGGTAAAAAATCTACAAGAGGTGATATTGGTGAAAGTTGGGAAATATCAGATGTAGAAAATGACACGTCGATTGTATCTAATGGAGCTTTAAAAGGAGTCGATTTAAAGGAGTTAATAGCTAAGTTTAAAGGTGGTCTAGTAGGTGAGAAAATTTACAAACATTTTGGTGAAAAGTTCCCATTACTTATTAAGTTCATTGATGCAAAAGAAGCATTGAGTATTCAGTTACACCCTCATGATGCCCTTGCGAAAAAACGTCATAATTCTTTCGGAAAAACAGAAATGTGGTATGTAATGCAGGCTGATGTAAAAGCAAATTTAATAGTAGGCTTTCAAAAAGATGTTACAAAACAAGAATACACACAACATTTAGAAAACAAATCACTTACCGATATTTTAAACATAGATGAAGTAGGTTCTGGAGATGTATATTTTATTCCAACCGGAAGAGTTCATGCAATTGGAGCTGGAGTTCTATTGGCAGAAATTCAACAAACTTCAGATATTACCTACCGAGTTTACGATTGGGATCGACAAGATTCTGACGGAAATTTCAGAGACCTTCATACTGAAGAAGCTCTAGATGCCATAGACTTCACCTCTAAATTATCTTATAAGACCTGTTATTCAAAAGAACAAAATAAACCTTCCGAAATTGTATCATGCCCATATTTTACTACGAATATAGTGCCAATAAAAGGTGAATTATCTTTTAACCATTCAGAAAAAGATTCTTTTGTTATCTACATGTGTGTAAAAGGAAAAGTGCGTTTTTCTTATGCTGATCAAAATGAAGAATTATCAATGGGAGAAACTCTATTAGTGCCAGCTACCATAAATGAATTTATCATTGAATCTAAAGAAGACTCTGAAATTTTAGAGGTCTATATTCAATAATATACAAGCAATGCTTTTTAAATTAATTAGCTAGTAGTCGAAAACCTTAATAAATTATTATTGATAAGAGAGGTACTCAACTAACAATTTATTAACTTTTTTCATTTGTTTTAAAGCTCTATTTGCTTTGATTAGGTAACTAGATTCTATAGCAACAAACATAAAAAGTTTACTTCTGTATTCGTTTGAGAAAATTATTTTTTTGTTATTTTCAATCTCTGTCTTTGTTTTTTTATTGCTTAAATAGGATCTATTAATAATATTAGAATGTAAAATATATAACTCATCTAATAATTTACCATTTACATCTAGTCGGTTATAATGATGTCCGTACACCAATCCAATTTCATGAGAAATCTTATTTACACCAAAGTAAGTTAGTCTTCCACTAGACACTGAGACATCATATGCTGTTGTTGTTCCGAAAAAAGTATTTCCTGAGCCAATATTTCTTGTAATATCAATAAAGTGCTCATAAATAAAAGTTTTTTTTCCATCTAGCATATCCATCAATATTTCACCTTTTGAATTGGAATCGTTATGTTCTTTTATTACTTTCTCTAATTGAATAATATCTTCGTCAAGGTCTTTAATAATACCATTGTAATCCTCAATAAGTCTATTTTTTAGTTGATTGTCTTGTCGCCACTCTTCTATGAAAAACGAAATTGAAATAGCTAGGAAAATCATTAATAATTCAAGGATACTTTTTTTTAAATCTACTTTAAATTTTGTCATTATAAGTCTATTCTTTTAGTTTTAGTTCTAATTTTATTATTTCTTAAAATTCAAATGTATGTATTAATTATATGTGAAAAAAATCAACTTACCTATGTAAATAACAGAACTTTATTAATCTATTGGTACTTAAAGTTAAAAAACCTGAAATAAGTATATTTGAAAACAAAATAAATGACTTAATTCAAAATGAATAAATTTTTAAATACATATAAGCATTGTAAAGTAATCGCCTTTGATGCCGACGATACTCTTTGGATAAATGAAACATATTTTAGAGAAGCAGAAAAAAAATTTGCGCAATATTTATTGCCATATGAAACAGCGAGTAAAATAGAACAAGAGCTCTATAAGACAGAAATAAAGAATCTTCAAATATATGGTTATGGAATTAAAGGATTTATGTTGTCTATGGTTGAGTGTGCTTTAAAACTATCTAATTACACTATTCCTCAACAAGTAATAAATCATATTTTAATGATTGGAAAAGATATGATAGACAAACCTATAGACTTATTAGATGGGGTTGAAGAGGTGCTGAAAAAATTACATGGCAACTATAAGTTAATAGTTGCGACAAAAGGTGATTTATTAGATCAAGAAAGAAAATTAGAAAAATCAGGATTATCGCATTACTTTCATCATATAGAAGTTATGAGTGAGAAGAAAGAGGTGGATTATAAAAAATTAATTAAGCACTTAGATATAGAGTCAAGTGATTTATTAATGATCGGTAATTCATTAAAATCAGATGTGCTACCACTCATTAAAATTGGCGCTTCAGCAATACATGTTCCTTTTCACACCACTTGGGCTCATGAAGAAGTTTCATTTATAGAAGCCCAAAAATCTAATTATAAAACTGTTCAAAAAGTAATAGATATTTTAACTTTTTTATAAATGAAACAGATAGAGTTAAGTACCTAGAACAGAAAAAACATTTTTAATATTTCTGTAAATTTCCAGCCCCATATTTTGTAGTTGCAGTTGAACAAGATATAACTAAAGCTTGTATTTATTGTCAGCTTTATCTCAGGTTTCATTTTTGGACATAAATAACTTGTATCAGGAAATTCAGATTCATTTCTAAAGTTAGCATTTGATAAATTATTACAAAAAGAATAATAGACACTTGATGCCTGTTTTATTAATTGTTAATCCTGCGTTGTTTGAAGGATCTCATATTAGTGAATTTTTTAAAAAGTTTCAAATAGAATTGGATAAAATAGGCTAGATTTGTACTCTAAATTAAATAATTATGGCAAGTATTAAGAATTTGAAAAAAGATATCAATTACGTCTTAGGAGATATTATAGATGAATGCTTGGTAACTCTAACAGGGGATACTAAAAACTCTGAAGCTATTGTTGAAGAAGCAATTGTCATATTTGATGATTTAATTGCAAAAGTAAATGCAAAAGATGTAGAGAATAAAAAAGCACATTTTAAAGCTGTAGAAGCTGAATTAGAAGATCGTGCTGGAAAATTATTAAAAAAAGTAAATAAGTTATAACATTAACTTATTTATCTCCATTAAAAAAACCATTTTAATAAAATAAAATGGTTTTTTTAATATGTGTATACGAAAATCTTTTCGTAATCGTTATGTAGTTATAATTATTAAATTACCACCTAATGGCTAGAGCAATGTTTGAGTATTCTAAGACTATTTTAAAAAAAGTAAGTTTTAGTTCAGATTTATTTTACAAAGAATTAGAGAAAGCATTGCAAAGATTATTACCACATGAAATAAATGAATTAACAATTTGGTTGAAAGAATATACAAGTAATAAACCAGAATTATACTCATGTATGAGCCTTATAAGCTAAAAATAAAATCAACTATCTTCTATCTTCTACTTTTCTTCTTTTTCTGAGTTTTTCAAATAATTTCTTTTTGAATTCCCTTTCAGCTATTTGAAGTTTTAATATTTTCTCATAAGGTAAAATAGTTGTTAGTCTTGAATAATAAGTAAGATTTTCTTGATGAGCTTTGATTCTTATTTCTTTTATTGAATCAATAATTTTTTTCGCTTTAGATTCACTAATCTCAAGTGAATCTTTTATGAATCTTTTAGCCGTTTTAATTGAACTTGTTTCCTCTATTCTAAATTTTAAAATTAGTTTTTCATGAGCATTATAGACTGGCCAAAAAATTTCAGCTTCTTTTGCAGATAAGTTTAATTGGTCTGTGATATAAGCTATTTTGTATGCTTTAACACGGATGTTATTTATATTTTTCCTTTTTTGACAATAACTATTCGTACTTAATAAATAAGCTACAAATAGTGTGATAAGTTTTAATTTATTCATTTTTAATCAATTTCAATCATATTCATATCCTGCATATGAATATCAATACCATTCGCATTTATGTATGTTTTTATTAAGTCTTCATTTATTATGTGTTCTAATAGCTCAATATCATCAAAATTAGCATCACCAAAAAAAGCGGTAATATCATCATTAGAGATGGAGTTTATATTGGTGTCAAACCAATTCGTTATTTCATCTGATGAAAGTTCAGAATTCTCAGTATAAACAAAATTTATTTCAATAAATAAAAATATGGCAATAGTAACCGCAATTGGAACTAATTGTAGCATTTTTATTTTAATAAGTTTTCCTTTCTTAGAGTTTCTAAGTTTTGCTAAAATTTTATTGTCTAATTTATTAAAATAATTTTCAGGAGTATTAAAACCATCTTTTTTTGGTAGACATTTTTCAATTGAATTCGAAAAAAAAACGTTTTCTATAGAATTAAAATAACCCTCAGGAATTGTAAAACCTGTTTTGATATTTTGAGTTAATTTCAAATATTTATTGCTATTTTTAGATTTTTCTTTCATTATTAGTAAGACTTTGTTTTTCTGATAAAGTTTAATCTTTTCTGTTTTTCATGTAGTTTTCTATTTTTTTTACGGCATGAAAATAGGAAGCTTTCAATCCGCCGACAGAAGTTTTTAAGATATCAGAAATCTCATGATATTTCATGTGATCAAAATACTTCATATTAAAAACTATTTGCTGTTTTTCTGGTAAAGCTGAAACAGCTTCTTGTAATATTAGTTGAATTTCATCACCAGTAAACCAATCATCCGATTGCAAACTTGTTATTAATTCTTGTTTGATTTCGGAAACATCTAAGCTTCTTTCTTTGGCTCTTTTATTGATAAAGGTTATAGATTCATTTGTAGCAATTCGATACATCCAGGAATACAATTTGCTATCATGATTAAATTTATCAATTCCTCTAAAAACTTTTATAAATGTATTCTGAAGCACATCATCTGCATCATCATGTGAGATTACTATTTTACGAATATGCCAGTATAAGCGTTCTTTATATTCACTTAGCAATACTCGAAAAGCTAACTCTTTTGTTTGAGCATTTTGTAACTGTTCTACTAAAGTAATTTCATCTACCAATAAATGTTTTTTACAATTAGACCATTTAGATTTAGGAAGGTTTAATACATGAAATTTTATGTTTTTTTTCTAGTTTTAGAATATCCGAAAAGACGCTTTTTTACAATGGTCTCAGCGACACCTTCAGGAAGCATTTCTTGCCACCCTTCTTCTTTATTTATAATCATTTTTAACACTTTTCTAGAGAAAATATGGAAAATTTCTTGATCGAAGTCTGAAATGTCGATAAGCTTTCCATTGTTTTTGAAGAATTTATATAACTCCTTCATTCTAGGATGAACTTTTAGATTTTCACTGGTGATAAACTCTTTCTTTTCTTCATCTTTATAAGGGTACATGTATACTTTTAAATCTCTGTAGAATAACTTTCCAAATGATTCCAATATACCACCACTTAAATGACGATAATATTTTTCATCAAAAATCTGAATTAAATTATAAACTCCCATCGCTAATCCCATTCTAGCCTTGGTGAATTCGCTAAAATATTCAACTAGTTTAAAATATTCTTGGAAATTTGTAATCATTACATTCTGACCCAAAGAACACAGTAATTCTGCTCTATCTAGGAAATCACGTTCATTAATTTCTCCTTCAGCTCTAAGATTACTGAGCGTAATTTCAAATATGATTTGAGAATTTTCTGGGTCTACCTTTTTTTCATTAAAGAAGAGTTCTTTAGACCTTTCAAACATATCCATATTAACTTTAGTTACAGGCCTAAAACTACCACGTAAAGCTAAAATATTTTTTTTGTATAAAACTTGGGCAGGAAGTAAATTATTTCCATCAGGTCCGAACATTACAGCCGTAGTCATGTTATTTTTGACTAATTGTAAACTCATCAATCGATTATCTACATACATAAAACGTGGTCCAGAGAAATTAATCATATCAATTTCTAACTGATCTTTGTGAAGATTATCATAAAAAGATTTTAATAATTCTTTTGGATTGTCATTTAAGTAAAAAGCGCCATATATTAAGTTTACACCTAAAACCCCTAAAGTTTCTTGTTGAAGACGAGCATCAGTTTCTTTAAATCTAAGATGTAATACAATCTCATTAAAATCTTCTAATGGATCTAACTGGAAGCGTATTCCAACCCAGCCATGTCCTTTAAACTTTTTTGAAAAATCTATGGTTGCAACTGTATTTGCGTAACTGAAGAATAATTTATTAGGATGTTTCTTTCTGCTCAAACGATCTTCCATTAAATCAACTTCATGGTGTAGCATTCTTTTCAAGCGATCTTCTGTTACATAGCGTCTATCTTCTTCAATACCATATATAGCATCTGAGAAATCTTTATCATATGCACTCATTGCTTTTGCAATGGTTCCAGACGCGCCACCAGCTCTAAAAAAATTTCGAGCGGTTTCCTGCCCAGCACCTATTTCAGCAAATGTTCCGTAGATATCACTGTTTAAATTAATCCTTAGTGCTTTGCTTTTTGTAGCAGGAACATTGCTAATTTTTTGATCTCCTTTTAAAGAAATAGACATTTTTATTGGTTTTGCTTACAAACAAAGGTAACTAAATTGATTGCTATCAGTCAATTTTTATGTTATTTTTGTACTATATGAAGATTACTTTTTTAGGTACTGGAACTTCCCAAGGCATACCAATGATTGCTAATAATGATCCTGTTTGTTTGTCTGATAATCCAAAAGATAATAGGTTGCGTTCTTCTATTATGATTTCATGGAATGATATTCGTTATATTATAGATTGCGGACCAGACTTTCGTCAGCAAATGTTACGAGAAAATATACAGTCTATTAATGGCGTGTTATTTACGCATGAACATGCAGATCATACTGCAGGAATTGATGATCTAAGACCTTATACCTATAAGATGGGAGAGGTTCCTATTTATGCTCAGAAGCGAGTGATAGAGAATTTAAAAGTTAGATTTTCATATATTTTTGAAACTGTAAACAGATATGCTGGAGCACCAAAATTGACTGAAAACATTATAGATTATAAAACGTTCATTTTAAATGGTGTAAATGTTAGTCCTATTGCCATTATGCATGGAAATCTACCCATCACTGCATATAGATTTGGTAATGTAGCTTACATCACCGATTTAAAAACTATATCAGATCAAGAAAAAAAGAAGTTAAAGAATTTAGATATTTTGATTGTAAATGCATTAAGAATAGCTGCACATCCCACACATTTAAATTTAGAAGAAGCCTTGGGTTTTGTCAATGAAATAAAACCAAAAAAAGCTTATTTTACGCATATTAGTCATAAGTTAGGATTTCATGAAGATGTAGAAAGAACACTTCCAGAGAATGTTTTTTTATCTTATGATGGTCTTTCTATTTCTCTTTAATAAGAAATTGAACTGAGTATTGTTATTTCCTCTATGTTAGCAGGATTTAAGCTATACTGATACAATCCGTCATCACCTATAGCGTGTAATTTATTTTGATAAATTACTACATCAAATACAGCCTTGTCTATACTATTTGCTAAAGTTATTTGTGTAGGATCAGATATGTCAAAAATTTTGATTACATCGTCACAAACAAAAAGGTAATTTTCGAACAGGCCAATACCTTTTGGGTGAATTAAGTTACGTGAGTTTATTAACATTGGATTGCTAATATCAGTAATGTCATAAATTTGCAATTCATTTAAACCACCATCACAAATATTTTCGCTAAATAAGGTGACAAAAGCATAATTTTCATTTGCGATTACGGGATCACAAGATCTAAAGTGTTGTGCTTCTGATATATAAATTGGTTGTTCAGGATTAGAGATACCATAAATGAACATGCCGAACTGACTTCCGATATAAAGATATTCACCATTATTAAATAAGGTTTCAATTTCAAAACCAATTTGAATATTGTTTATTTGAACTGGTTTTGAAGGATCTATTAGAGAAAATACATTTAAATCTTGGTTATCTACAGTATACAGATAATTACCTGCTAAACTAAAGGTTGCCAAAGAGCCTCCTATACCATCACTAGATGTTTCCTGAGCAGAGCTATTACTATCTGATTCACATGACGATAGAGCAATTAAAAAAGCTACTATAAATAAGTTATTTTTTATTTTTATTTTAAGCGCCATCCTACTAATATTTTATTAATGCCATAATTTATATAAATCCCGTCAGGCGAAAGATATTCAGGTGGGAAGACATTTCTAATTCTTTCTGTTACTGCAATATTTTCATAATTACTAGTAAATGATAAAGCAATTAAATCAGTAGCTTGATTAACATATGCAATATTATTTCTTATTGCTATATCTGTTGATCCTGGTATATTTATATATTTTATAACAGAAGGATTGGTAGGATCTTGATTGTCATATAAATGAAAACCTTTGTTATTGTCATTTATGAAAATATAAGATTCTATTAAATAAATTTTGCCAACTTCTCCCATGTTTCTCGGGTCTTCTATGATAACAGACTCCTCAAATTCTTCTCTAGTCATTATTATAGGTTCATAAATACTTTCAATAGTTGGATCTCCAGATGAATTTCCAATATCTGGCCAGCAAGATGTAAATATGAAAGAGCAAACAACGTAGAAAATTAATTTGTTTACAGATGTTTTCATTAGTATAATTTCAATTTTTCTATAAAATTACAATAATGTTTGTAATACTATTAGAAATAATATTTATTTAACAGTTTTTTAGCCAAACAATTTTACTTGATATAAACTAAAGGAATTAATATTTGTTTTTAGAGATTTTTTTAGTAGAAGCCATGAGATGACTAATTTTTGTTATTGCTATGTCGCATCGTTATAACCTATTTTCAATCCATTTTTTAAAGCTGAAAAAATTCTGAGGTGCAATACCATGACCAACAGGATATTCTGAAAATTCATTCTGAATTCCTTTAGAATCTAGAAATAGACTGACTTTTTTTGCCCAATCTACAGGAATTACTTGATCAACAGAACCATGAGAAATATAGTAATCTGTAGAGATTTTTTGATTACTATCTTCCGGTAATAACTCTGTGTTAAGATATCCGCTTAGTGCAATTATATGCTCTATTTTGTTAGGGAAATTAAAGCTTAACGCATAACTTAGAATAGCTCCTTGGCTAAACCCTAATAAAAAAGTATTGTTCGGATTAGTAGCATACTGAGTTTTTAAATTATCTATGGTTGTTGCAATTTTTCGCAAAGATTCTCTAGCTTGATCAAGATCTGAAAATTTATTATTTTCGCTATCTAGATTTATGGCATACCAGGCATAACCTCCATGACCCATTTCATAAGGTGCTCTCAAGCTAATAATTAATAAATTATCAGGCAATTCTTCTGCAAAAGAAAATAAATCAAGTTCGTTACTTCCATATCCGTGAAGTAAAATTAATAAGGAAGGATTTTTAGTAGGTTGTTTTGGTTGTCTAACAACGTGGGGTAATATGTCACTCATATATTTAGTTAAGCACTAATTTTTTATTTGCAAAGATACCGTAGACATTGCCTTTTAATTCTTTACCAGTAAAGGCAGAGTTTTTAGAAGTTGATAAGATGTTTTCTTTAGAAAAAACATAATTTCCTTCTGGATTAAAAAGAGTCAAGTTTGCCAGAGTATTTTCTTTTATTGATTGAGGCTCTAGACCGAAAACAGTTCTAGGATTTGTTGTTAAAGCTTTAATGCTACTGTCTAAATCTAAAACAGTGTTGATAACACCAAATAAACTTTCTAAACCAATAGTTCCGTCTTTGGCAATACTAAATTCAACTTTTTTATTTTCTATATCTATTGGATTATGATCTGAAGTAATAATATCAATCACTCCGTCTTTTATACCCTTTAACAATGCTTTTGTATCTTTTTTTGTACGAAGAGGAGGGCTTACTTTTACTTTGCTATCAAATAGGTCTAATTCATCATCTGTTAAAGTTAAATGATGTGCCGTAACGCTACAACTTACCTGTAATCCTTTCTTTTTTGCTTCTTTAATCAATTGAACAGATGTGGCTGATGAAATTGTTGGAATATGAAGTTTGCCGCCTGTGTATTCTAATAAATATAAATCTCTAGCTATTTGTATGTGTTCTGCTAATGCAGCTGAGCCTTTGATTCCTAATCGAGTACTACTAATTCCTTCATTAACGATTCCTTCCCCTGCAATTGAATTATTTTGTGGAAAACTTAAAATTAGCCCATCAAAGTTTTGTGCATATAACAAGGCCAATTTCATTAAATTATCATTAGTGATAGATTTGTTATAGTCTCCAAAAGCGATTGCTCCAGAAACTTGCATGTCATATAATTCTGCCATATCAATTCCTTTACTCCCTTTGGTTAAGGCTCCTATTGGAAAAAGTTTAGTTGCAGAATTAGTTGCTTTATTAATTAAAAACTGAACATCAGATTTTGAATCGATAACGGGATTTGTATTTGAATTCACTGCAACTATTGTAAAACCACTCTTTGCGGCTACCTCTAAACCATTTTGAAGAGTCTCTCTTTCTTCATAACCAGGTTCACCAAATGAAACACTGGTATCAAACCAACCGCAAGAGATATGTAAATTGGCTAGTTTGATAATTTTATAAGAAGCTTCTTGCTGAATAAAATTGGCAATTTCAGTAATTATTCCATTAACAATTAAAATATCTTTTGTTTGCTTGTGATGTGGGCTAGAAGTATCTATGATAGTAGCCGATTTTAAAAGCGTGGTCATGTTTTGAAGAATTTTAAAATTAAAATTTCCAACAGCAAAGATACAATTGCAATTGCCAAAAACAATCTCCAAAGCCACTGAACTTCATTTTTTTCATTTATTTCCTTGAAAAGTTCTTCTACAGAACTGTAGACATGGATATTTTTATTTTCTTTTTTTATAGTATCTAGATCATAATAAGACAGTAAACTTTCGGTTGGAGAGATATTGTAAGCGACTGTCGCTAGCGTATCTTTTTTTAAAGAGATATCATAAAAACCAACATCTTTTGGATTTTCATTGGTCGTCAAAGCTACTTTGCTTGAATACGTTTGTTGCAAAGGAATGAAAGAATAACCAGCGTTTGAAATTTTTAAAATTTCATCTTTTTTAATTTTTTTATTGATTTCTATGTTGTTTTCCTCTTGAAGAATATAGTAGGGTTTTGCCAACTCTAAACTTTGTTGACCAATATTAAAAAGAGTAGGAACAATTAATGGTGAATTAATAAAATTACTAGATTTATAATCCAATGGAGATGAAAACCAATATATTTTTGAAAATGGGTTTGTAATTTCTTGTAAGAATGTAGTTTTATTTTGAAATGACAGAATTTTGTTACCTTCTAAATTGTGATTGTAACTATAGGAAGAGTATGGGTATTGGAAATTTGTCACTTGCTTTGAAAAGACTCCAATAAATAGCGGATGTTGAAAATTTATCTCTGTAATTTTTAGAGAATCTTTTTTATAATTAAAAATTGAACCAGATGTTATTTTACTAAAAAAAGAGTTGTAGGTGGTGATATTAATGTTTTGATCAGGTACTATTAATAAGTGACCTCCGTTTTTCACAAATTGAAGTATACTAGTTTCTAACACATTCGTAATACTTTTTAGTTGATTTAATATAATTAATTGTTGTGATTGAATTAAATTATAATCAAGTTTATCAAGTGTTGAATTAGTGAATAGAAAATCTTCTTTAGTGAAAACCTTAGAAAAGGAATTAGAGGTTCTTCCAATGTTTAAAACTGTTGTTTTTTTAGGTGTATTAATTGTGAAATAAAAGCTGTTATCAAATAAGAAAGTATCGTTAAAGGTTAATTGTATTTTACCTTTAAATTTTTGAAGATTAAGAATAGGAAATTCTATTATTTTAACTTCATTTTCTTTGATAGAGAAGGAGCGTTTATTGATAAGTTTGGAGTTGTTGTACAATGCAATTGGAATGTTTTCTTTTGTTTCTCCCTGGTTTTTTATAACAACTGATATTGAGTTTTTATCAATACTAGCTGTATTGATAAAAACACTGTCTATGGAAATGTTATTTTTTCTATTTCGGTTTAATTTTACTAGAGATAAAGGGATAGTTACATTTGTAAATTCATTATTAATTTTATTTTCAAAACACTGAAAATCAGATATTAATATTGATTCATTTAAATAATTAGTTTTATTTTTTATTTCATATTCAATTGAAGCTATCTTATCTGTAATAGTTCCATTAATAGTACTAAATTTTATTTTTTTTAAGTAACTAGTCAACTCTTTTTTAGAAATATTTGAAATCTGATCATCATTTGTAATGAATGTGTAGGTAGCATTTTCCGATGCATAATCTATAATTTTTTGAGTTGCTAATAAGAGTTCATTTCCATTTTCATTGGAAGTATTTAAACTCATAGAATTATCTAAATAAATAAAATTGTGTTTTTTATTTTCAATTTTTTTATCGCTGTAATAAGGTTGAGAAAATGTGAAAAGTAATGCTAAAAAACAAAGAATTCTTGTTGCTAGTATAAGTAATTTTTTTAGTCGCGAGCTTTTCCGAGTTTCTAGACGTATTTTTTTTAAAAATTGAACATTTGTAAATGCGATTTTTTTAAACCGTTGAAGCTGGAAAAGATGTACTATAACTGGAATGATTAGTACAAGTAAAAAGTAAAAAATAGCAGGATATTTATATTGCATTTTCTAAATAATCTATTAATATTTTGCAGCTTTACCTTTTGAAGAACTTTTTTTAATAAAATCTCTCAGATCATCATTTGATTTTTTCAAATCTTCACTTCTTAAATACATCATATGTCCACTTCTGTAGCCTTTAAAATAGAAACGATCTTTCATTCTTCCGCTAGGGTCTATCTGCCACATAGTATATTTTGCGTTAAAATAGGTAGTTGCACCATCATAATACCCAGATTGGATTAAAACTTTTAAATAAGGATTCTGAGCCATTGCTTGTCGTAATCCATCTCTTACGTTATCATTTCTATTATCCCATGGTCTTACAGGCCCAAAAACATTATAGGTAACATCAGTTTTAAAGTTTAAGTGCTCTCTTACATAATAATTTATTGCTGGAGTAAAAGAATGTAACCAAGAGGTAATCTCTGAATTATAATCTGGTTTATCACCAGCTATTCTTTTATCTAAACCTTTATATCTAGAGTCTAACCTTCCAATTGTCAGACCATTTTTCTCTCTTAATAACTCTTTCCAAAAATAGTTTTTTGGGATATCTAAATTATGTTGTAATACAACCTTCTTTTTTATTCCAGAAAAATATGAAATTCGTTCTGCAGTTTCATTTCTATCAGTTTCAGAAATAAATCCACCTTTTGCCATTGCTGGAATTAATTCATTGATAGCATAATTCTCAGAAAGGGGAAGTATCTCAAGTAAATCTTTATTTTGTAGTTCATCGGGTAGCATTTTATGATACCATGCAGCTGCAGTGTAATACGGTAAATTTAAAGAGGAAGAAAGCGCAGAGTCAGTGCGTAAAACTTTATAGTCTGCTGGTGAGACCATAATAACTCCATTTAAATACATCCATTGTTTATTTTGTAATTCGGCAGCTAAGCCCATAACCCGAGTTCCACCATAACTTTCACCAATAATATATTTTGGTGATTGCCATCTATTGTTCCTAGTTATAAAAGTATTTAACCAACTAGCGAGATATTTTATATCGGCATTAATACCAAAAAATAAAGATTTATCTAGTTTTTCTCCCTTTTTAACAACAGGTCTAGAATAACCAGTATTTACAGGATTTATATATACTATATCTGCAACATCTAAAATTGAATTAGGATTGTCTTTTACACCGTAGGGTTGGATTGGGTATCCTTCATCATCAATCCTTAATACTTTCGGACCCGTATAGGCAATATGCATCCAAACAGAAGCTGAACCAGGACCACCATTAAATGACATAATAATAGGTCTTTTGGGGTTACTTTTTATATTAGTTCTTTTGTAGTAGGTGTAGTATAATGAGGCAATTATTTCTCCATGATCGTCCCAGACAGGTTGCATACCAGTGGTCGCTTTATAGGTTATTTTTTGACCATTTATAACTACTTCACTGTTGGTAACAACTGTGGTATCTAGTGGAATTCTTGAGTCTTGTGCTTGTATACTTATAAAACTAATTACGAGTATAAAAAAGATATATTTTTTCATTGTAATTGATTAAGAACCTCTAAATTAATGGAAAAAAATGACTTTTAAGCTACGGATATGTTTTTAAAATTTTTCAAATACACCAAGGCCAAATAGCGCAAAGTCATACTTAACTGGGTCATTCTTATCAAAAGCTCTAAGTTTAGTATCTAATTCATAGACGGCTTTCCAATCGTTTTGTTTACGAGTTAAAATACCTAATTTCCTAGCTACATTTCCAGAGTGAACATCTAAAGGGCAAGATAAGAAAGCAGGAGAATGAGTTTTCCAGATACCAAAATCTACTCCAGTTGAGTCATTTCTAACCATCCATCGTAAAAACATATGAATTCTTTTTGCAGCAGAATTTTTCAATGGATTAGAAATATGTTTTTCTGTTCTACTTTCATGTGAAAGTTCAAAAAAAATAGCTTTAAAATTTGCAATTGAATTCTGATAATTTTCTTCACCTTTTAATGGTTTTAAAACACTTTCCATTCCTTTATGATGTTTGTAAATATTTTGAATAGATTTTATAAAATATTGAAAATCAGTAGAATTGAATGTTCTGTGTACAAAATTAGTGATAGTTTCAAGTTCGCTATTGGAATGGTTCATTACAAAATCAAATGGAGAATTATCCATAATCTCCATCATTTTTTTGGAATTCCTAATGATCATTGTTCTATTTCCCCATGCTATTGTAGCTGATAAAAATCCAGCAATTTCAATATCTTCTTTTGTTGAAAATTGATGTGGTATCTGAATAGGATCTGACTCTATAAAATTACTTCTATTGTACGTTTCTACTTTTAAATCTAAGAAATTTTTCAACTCTTTTTTATGAAGTGCCATTGCATGCTAATAGAAATAATGAAACTAATAAACCATTGTATAAACTATGTAAAAGGATAGACCAAAGTAAACCAAAACGAATTCTAATATAACCAAAAATTAATCCCACGAAAAACTGAGGCGCAACTAATAAGGGAGAGAAAAGTATCACATTTGTAGTCAATTCAAAATTAAAAAGATGGACATATGCAAAAATAATTCCGATTGCATAAAAAGCCATTTTAAATAACTTGATTTGTTTGAAAAGAATCAATGGACCCCTAAAAATGATTTCTTCCGTAACAGGAGCTATTACAGCAGCGAGAAATAAAATTTCAAATCCATTTGAATCCTCAAAAAGTGTATCGGTAATATGAATAATATCTTGTAAAACTCCCAAAGATGTTAATAGTCGATTGACTAGAGATATAAAAAAAGAAATTGTAATGGATATCCATAAAAGAGAAAGGAGTATCTTAAATCGATAGAAAAAATTATGATTGGTGTCTTTTTCTAAAATCGGATTTTTAAGAAAGTATATAAGCTCGTTTAGTGTTTTGTTCATATAATAACACCATCTCTCATGGTTAATTTTCTATCAGCCATGTTTGCCAGTTCTTCATTGTGAGTCACAATAATAAATGTCTGATTGAATTGATCTCTTAATTCAAAAAATAATCTGTGAAGACTTTTAGCTGAGGAAGAATCTAAGTTTCCACTTGGCTCATCAGCAAGAATTACTGAAGGGTTGTTTATTAGAGCTCTGGCTACGGCTACTCTTTGTTGTTCTCCACCAGAAAGCTCGTTTGGTTTGTGATTAATTCGAGTCTCTAATCCTAAAAACTTCAAAAGCTCTATTGCTTTTTGTTCTGTTTTATTTTTATCTTTTTTTCCAATATACGCAGGAATACAAACATTTTCTAATGCAGTAAATTCAGGTAATAATTGATGAAATTGAAAAATATAACCAATGTGTTCATTTCTGAAAGAAGCAATTTTTCTGTCACTTAAATATTGTAACGAAATCCCATTGATTTCTAATTTAAAATCTTCCTCTTTTAAGGGGGTATCTAAAGTTCCTAAAATTTGAAGTAAGGTTGTTTTTCCTGCTCCTGATGGTCCAACAATTGCAACAATTTCTCCTTTTTTAATAGTAATATCAACTCCTTTTAGAACCTTAACATCACCATAATACTTGTGTATATTTTTTGCAATAACCATGAAATCTTATTTACACTTACGAAAATATTAAAAAAAGGGCTCATATGACGACTCTTCAGAAATTGTTTTTATTTATTATCAATATTAAATTAGATAATTCTAAAATAAAAGTAGAAATGTCATTTACAATTAAAGAATCCCCAATTCTATTGATGATAAAAAGGATTAAAATAAATATGTAGACTTAGAAAACCTTTTAATAAATAAGCTCATTTTTATCATTCTGTTTATTCAAAATTTGAATTTGAATTTGTACTTTTGCTATCGTTTTAAACTTTAAGAATACATGAACTTACACGAATATCAAGGAAAAGAAATTTTAAATAGTTTTGGCGTAAGAATTCAACGCGGAATTGTTGCAAATACTCCTAAAGAAGCTGTTATTGCAGCAAAACAATTAACTACAGAAACCGGTACAAGTTGGTATGTTGTAAAAGCACAAGTTCATGCTGGTGGTCGTGGTAAAGGCGGCGGTGTAAAATTAGCTAAAAACCTTCAAGAGGTTGAAACAATTTCTGATGATATTATTGGGATGATGTTAATTACACCACAAACTTCTGCACAAGGTAAAAAAGTAAATCAAGTTTTAATTTGTGAGGATGTTTATTATCCTGGTGACTCTGAGCCTGAAGAATATTATATGTCTGTTTTATTAAACAGAAATACTGGCAGAAATATGATTATGTATTCTACAGAAGGCGGTATGGATATTGAGACTGTAGCTGAAGAAACTCCGCATCTAATCTTTACTGAAGAGATAGATCCTTTGTTAGGTTTATTACCTTTTCAAGGTCGTAAAATAGCATTCAATTTAGGATTGTCTGGAGGTGCATTAAAAGAAATGGCAAAATTTGTTGCCGCTTTATATACAGCTTACATCAAATCTGACTCATCTATGTTTGAAATTAACCCTGTTTTAAAAACATCTGATGATAAAATTTTAGCAGTTGATGCAAAAGTAACCTTAGATGAAAATGCACTATTCCGTCATAAAGACTATGCAGAAATGCGTGATTTACGTGAAGAGAACCCTATAGAAGTAGAAGCCAAGGCAGCAGGCTTAAATTACGTTGATTTAGATGGTAATGTTGGTTGTATGGTTAACGGTGCAGGATTAGCCATGGGAACAATGGATTTAATTAAACAAGCAGGAGGAGAGCCAGCTAACTTTTTAGATGTTGGTGGTACTGCTGATGCCCAACGTGTAGAGACGGCTTTTGGTATCATCTTAAAAGATTCTAATGTAAAAGCAATTTTAGTAAACATTTTTGGAGGTATTGTTCGTTGTGACAGAGTAGCACAAGGAGTTGTAGATGCATATAAAAATATGGGAGATAGAATTAATGTCCCTATTATTTGTAGATTACAAGGTACAAATGCAGTTGAAGCAAAAGCTTTGATTGATTCCAGTGGGATGGAAATTATTTCAGCTACAGAATTTCAAGAAGCTGCCGATAAAGTTCAAGAGGTTTTAGATTTATAATTTAGAATGTAAAAAATAAGCTTTATATATACAAAAAGCCTGCTAAAACTAGACATAGTTTTAGCAGGCTTTTTTGTTATGATATATATATTATAATTGTTCTTTTAAAATCTTAATTTCATCTCTAAGTTGTGCAGCAACTATAAAATCTAATGCTTTTGCTGCTTCCTCCATGTATTTTCTTTTCTCTCTGATTCTTTTTTCTATTTCAGACTTTGGCAAGTACTGTAAATCTTGCTCTGCAGCTTCTTTTATAGCACTATTGTATTGGTAAGAAGCTACTGCTTTTTTAGTTAATGTATCATCTATTTTTTTATTAATCTGAGTAGGAGTGATTCCGTTTTTTGTATTGTGAATCACTTGTTTTTCTCTCCTTCTAGTTGTTTCATCAATTGTTAATTGCATACTTTTTGTCACTTTATCAGCATATAAAATAGCCAACCCATTTATATTTCTTGCAGCTCTTCCTATTGTTTGAGTTAAAGAACGGTGTGAACGTAAAAATCCTTCTTTATCAGCATCTAATATAGCGACTAAAGAAACCTCGGGTAAATCTAACCCTTCACGTAAAAGATTTACACCAATTAAGACATCAAAGATTCCTTTTCGTAAATCTTGCATTATCTCTACACGTTCCAGAGTATCAACATCAGAATGAATGTATCGGCAACGTATAGAAATTCGACTTAAGTATTTTGTTAATTCTTCAGCCATTCTTTTGGTTAATGTGGTTACCAAGGTACGTTCATCTTTTTCTACTCTAACTTGAATTTCTTCTATTAAATCATCAATTTGATGTAAACTTGGTCTTATTTCAATTTCAGGATCTAATAATCCAGTAGGACGTATAATTTGTTCTACAAATACACCTTCTGTGTTTTTTAATTCATAATCAGCTGGCGTTGCGCTTACATAAATAGTCTGATTTTGTATTGCCTCAAATTCTTCAAACTTTAACGGTCTATTATCCATTGCTGCAGGTAAACGAAAACCGTATTCTACCAAGTTCTCTTTCCTGCTTCTATCTCCACCATACATAGCATGGGTTTGAGGTATTGTTACATGACTTTCATCAATTACCATTAAATAATCACTAGGGAAATAATCTAACAGACAAAATGGTCTTGTGCCGGGTTCTCGTCCATCTAAATACCGAGAGTAATTTTCTATTCCAGAACAATATCCTAATTCACGAATCATTTCTAAATCAAATTCTGTTCTTTCTTTTAATCGTTTTGCTTCTAAATGTTTTCCTATTTCTTTAAAATAATCTACTTGCTTCACCATATCTTCTTGAATTTGATGAATTGCATTTTGCAAAACATCAGGTGAGGTAACAAACAAATTAGCAGGATAAATAGTTAAGCTTTCATATTTTTCTAAGACTTGATTGCTTACAAGATCAATAGATTCTATTTCTTCTATTTCATCACCGAAAAAGTGAATTCTAAAGCCGTTTTCTCCATAGGAAGGAAAAATAGTAACAACATCTCCTTTCACTTTAAAAGTCCCACTTTTAATTTCTACATCAGTTCTAGAATATAAACTAGTCACTAATTGATGTAAAAACTTAGTTCTTGAAACAACTTGACCAACTTCAACGGGAATTACATTTTTCTTAAATTCTACTGGATTCCCAATTCCGTATAAACACGAAACTGAGGCTACTACCAAGACATCTCTTCTTCCGGAAAGTAAGGAAGAGGTAGTGCTCAAACGTAATCGTTCTATGTCTTCATTGATGGATAAATCTTTTTCTATATAGGTGCCAGTTACTGGAATGTACGCTTCTGGTTGGTAATAATCATAATATGAAACAAAGTATTCAATAGCATTTTCTGGAAAAAATTGTTTGAATTCCGAATATAATTGAGCAGCTAACGTTTTATTATGAGCGAGTACTAACGTAGGTCTATTTATTTTTTCAACAACATTTGCAACAGTAAATGTTTTTCCAGATCCTGTAACTCCCAAAAGTGTTTGATACTTTTCTTTAGAGTTAATTCCTTCAATAAGTTGTTTGATTGCCTCTGGTTGATCACCTGTTGGTTTGAACTCAGATTGTAGCTTAAAATCCATCCTATAAAAATACAAATCCTTTTTATCTAAGTGATGAACAATTCAAAATAAAAAATTAACTTTTCTCTACCTTCTGAGTAATGAGAAGTTTCCTTTTCTTTCTCTAGTGATTCCATTTCTATCGACAAGTATTATAGAGAACCAATAGTCATCAGATGGTAGTGTTTTACCTCCGTAAGTT
>Ga0209198_1000053_pt1 | contig 105482 bp, 88 predicted proteins | sample COGITO_mtgs_1105_2_FD_184804 | JGI IMG/M metagenome (GOLD analysis project Ga0209198, IMG submission 184804) | Pelagic marine microbial communities from North Sea - COGITO_mtgs_110519 (SPAdes) (version 2) | ecosystem: Environmental > Aquatic > Marine > Epipelagic ...
ATTCGCGGCACCTCCCCTAACTTGTAATTTAACTACTTTACTTAACTCTTTTGCCATTTTAATAAATGTTTAAAGTGACATGTTTTTTAATTGGAAGCCAAAAAACACATCGGTATATATTTATGTAACAATTATATTTTCTCTACTTGCATATAGCTAAGCTCTAAAGGAGTTTTACGTCCAAAAATCTTAACCATAACTTCTAATTTTCTTTTCTCTTCATTAACTTTTTCAATAGTTCCGTCAAAACCATTAAAAGGACCATCAATTACTTTTACTGTTTCACCTGGTGTAAAAGGAATCGCAATATTTTCATCTTGTATGGCTAACTCATCAACTTTACCAAGCATTCTATTAACTTCTGATCTTCGCATTGGTACTGGGTCACCCCCTTTAGTTTCACCTAAAAAACCAATGACACCTGTTATTGATTTTATAACATGAGGAACTTCCCCTGTTAAATTTGCTTCTACCATAATGTATCCTGGAAAGTAAACTTTTTCTTTATTTACTTTCTTACCATCACGGATTTGAATTACTTTTTCTTTAGGAACCAATACCTGACTCACAAAATCAGAGAGTCCTAAACGAGAAATTTCAGTCTCTATATAAGACTGTACTTTGTTCTCTTGTCCTCCGATTGCTCTTACAACATACCATTTCATTACTGAGTCAGTCATCATTAATTGAATTTAATTAAACATTCCGAAAAAATTATCTAAGCCGGTCTGAAAAACATAATCTACTCCTGCAACAGCAAGAGCAAATACAATTGTAAAAAGGGCTACTGTCACGGTTGTCTTTTGTGCGTCTTTACTAGACGACCAAGTCATGTGGTTGTTTAATTCTTCGAAAGAATCTTTAATATATTGTATAAACTTCATTTCTTCATTTATTTGCACGGATTGAGGGACTCGAACCCCCGACACCTGGTTTTGGAGACCAGTGCTCTACCAGCTGAGCTAAACCCGTCTCTATTCATTAGTTAAGGCATCCTGACAATATCAGGACACCTTAACAATAAAACTTATTATAATTGACTAAAAATTAGTCTAATATTTCAGTTACCTGACCAGCTCCAACTGTTCTACCACCTTCACGGATAGCAAAACGCAAACCTAAACTTAATGCAATTGGTTGAAGTAAATCAACAATAATAGTTAAGTTGTCTCCTGGCATAACCATTTCTATACCATCTGGTAAATTAATAGTACCTGTTACATCAGTTGTTCTTACATAAAACTGCGGACGGTAGTTGTTATGAAATGGAGTATGACGTCCACCTTCTTCTTTTTTAAGAACATATACCTCAGCTTTAAACTTTGCGTGTGGTGTTACTGATCCAGGTTTGGTAATTACCATACCTCTTTTAATATCAGCTTTTTCAATACCTCTTAATAAAATACCTGCATTATCTCCAGCTTCTCCTCTGTCTAATATCTGACGGAACATCTCAATACCAGTAATCGTAGAAGTTAATTTCTCAGCTCCCATACCAATAATTTCTACTGGATCTCCAGTGTTTGCAATACCAGTTTCTATTCTACCAGTAGCAACAGTACCACGACCAGTAATAGAGAATACATCTTCAATAGGCATTAAGAAATCTTTATCAACCTCTCTTAATGGCTCTTCAATCCATGTATCAACAGCTTCCATTAATTCCATAACGGTATCAACCCATTTTTTCTCACCATTTAATGCACCTAAAGCAGAACCTGCAATTACAGGCCCATTATCTCCATCGTACTCATAGAAAGAAAGTAATTCTCTTACTTCCATATCTACCAATTCAATTAGTTCTTCATCATCAACCATATCTACTTTATTCATAAATACAACCATGCGAGGAATACCAACCTGACGTCCTAGAAGGATGTGCTCACGTGTTTGTGGCATTGGTCCGTCTGTAGCAGCAACAACTAAAATTGCACCGTCCATTTGAGCAGCACCAGTTACCATGTTCTTCACGTAATCCGCGTGACCTGGACAATCTACGTGTGCGTAGTGACGATTTGCTGTTTGATACTCAACGTGAGATGTATTAATTGTAATACCTCTTTCTTTTTCCTCTGGAGCATTATCAATCTGGTCGAATGATAGTGCTGAAGATAAACCTGCATCAGCTAATACTTTAGTAATAGCCGCAGTTAGTGTAGTCTTACCGTGATCTACATGTCCGATTGTACCAATGTTTAAGTGTGGTTTCGAACGGTCAAAATTTGCTTTTGCCATGATTATTAATTTTTAATTCTAAGTTAAATATATTTAGTGTCTAATAAATTCTTCTTTTGAGCCAGCGACGGGAGTTGAACCCGTGACCTCATCCCTACCAAGGATGCGCTCTACCATCTGAGCTACACCGGCTTGGAAAAATTTGAGTGTGAGACTAACTTTTCACAGACTAACACTCAGGACAAATTTTTATTATATTTCTAAAACAATACTTTATCCTTTTGAGCGAGAGACCAGGTTCGAACTGGCGACATTCAGCTTGGAAGGCTGACGCTCTACCAACTGAGCTACTCTCGCATTTTTAATTGAAATTTTGTGGGGAGAGCAGGATTCGAACCTGCGAAGACGTAGTCAACGGAGTTACAGTCCGTCCTCGTTGGCCGCTTGAGTATCTCCCCAAAATTTCACTATTTAAATGAACGTACTACTGTTTTTGAGCCGATGGAGGGACTCGAACCCACGACCTGCTGATTACAAATCAGCTGCTCTAGCCAGCTGAGCTACATCGGCTGTTTTTTTAACAAAAACAATCCGTTATTTCTAACGGACTGCAAATGTAATAAGTTTTTTTAATTTCTAAAACTTTTTTATGCTTTTTTATGCATTTTATAATGGTATTGAATCTCTTAATTTTTCTTTTGATTTTTTTAGACTCCTTTTTAACGACTCAACTCCCGTACTTACAGCTTCTTCGAAGCTTCTGAATTGCTTTTTTACAACCAATTCATTTCCAGGAATATTTATTTTTATCTCTGCAATTTTATTCTCTTTGTCACTTGAGTTTTCTAATTTAAGAAAAACTTCTGCGTTTATAATCTTGTCATGAAACTTGGTTAACGATGCTACTTTCTTTTCAATAAAATCTAACAAATCTTTAGTAGCATTGAAATTTACTGATTGGGTGTATACTTTCATTAATTTATTTTTTATTGCTCCTAGGGTGAGCTTGTTTATAAACTTTTTTTAGTTGATCCAAGCTATTATGAATATATACTTGGGTGGAGGCTAAACTTGAATGCCCTAATAATTCTTTAACCGAATTTAAATCTGCTCCCTCGTTTAATAGATGTGTTGCAAAAGAATGTCTTAAAATATGTGGACTTTTCTTTAGCTTTGATGAAACTTTACTAAAGTAATTATTTATAACTCTATAAACAAGTGTTTCATAAATTTTATTACCTTTTTTTGTAAGGAATAAATAATCTAAACTACTTTCTAATTTTTCTCTAAATTTCAAATATTGAGCTAAATTTTCAATAATAATTGGAAGCAAAGGAATTAATCTTTCTTTATTTCTCTTTCCTAGTACTTTTAACTGTTTTTCTGATAAATTAATAGAATTAATTTTTAGATGAATTAATTCTGCTCTTCTCATTCCGGTTGAATAAAATAACTCTACAATAAGCTTATCTCTTACTGCTTCGAAAGAATCGTCTGTTGGAATTGCTAATAACACCGCATTAATTTCCTTAATTGAAAATGGAACTTGAATTTTTTTAGGAGTTTTCAATGCCTTGTGGCTAGCAAGCGGATTAATTTTAATAACTTTAATTTTCTGTAAGTATTTATAAAACGATTTTAATGAGCTGATTTTTCTATTAACACTTCGATTAGAGACTTTAGACTCTACCAAAAAAACAATCCAAGATCTTATTTGAGCGTAATTAATATCTGAAATATCTTTTTGTTGATATACTTCTTCACAAAATCTTTCTAAGGAATTTAAATCATTCTTATAAGCAGTAATCGTATGAACTGAATATTTTTTTTCTAATGATAAATATTCAATAAAGGCATCTATTAAATTCATTAAATAAAGAGTATGTATTTCAAATATACTAAATTGAAAACAATAAAAAACCCATATCTTTTGATATGGGTTTTTAGTATGATGTGAAAAAGTTTAACCAACTTCTTCTTTTGTTCTTAAGCCTTGTACGTAAGATGCTTTGATTCTTTGAGCTCTTTTTGCTACTGAAGGCTTTGTGAAATGCTTTCTTTCGCGCAAGTTTCTCATAGTCTTTGTACGATCAAATTTTCTTTTGAAACGTTTTAAAGCTCTATCGATATTCTCTCCTTCTTTTACTGGAATGATTAACATATGTTGGCACCTCCTTTCAATGTTCTATTTTTAAAATGGATTGCAAAGATAGTATGATTTTTTAATTATTAATAAGCAATCATTAATTATTTTGCTTGGCGCATTAAGGATTGATGTTTTATTGAAGCTGCTTAAAGAGAGCGACTAACGAAAGCGGTACCTGAAGTTGATTGACATACCTATTAATATTTAGATAACTAGCTTGTAGTCTTTTCCATCAATAACAATTTTTGCGAATTGAAAAAATAATTTTCGCAAAAAAACTATTCTAGAAACTAGGTAACTGGCTTGTAGTCTTTCCCATCAATAACAATTTTTGCGATAATCTCTTTCAAGATTTCAGAGGTACCTCCTCCTATAGGACCAAGTCTACTATCTCTTAACAACCTAGCCATTGGGTATTCTTCCATGTAACCGTAACCTCCAAGTAATTGTAATGCATCGTAAATAACTTCATCTGCCGTTTTGGTAGACAATAATTTAGACATGCTTGCTTCTTTTACAACATATCCTCCGTCATTTAATCTTTTAGCAATTGAATAATTAAACTCTTTACACATTTCCACTCTACTAGCCATTTCAGCAATTTTGTGCCTTAATGCCTGAAAGGTGTCTAAGGATTTACCAAATGCTTGTCTTTCTGCTGTATATTGGATGGCATAGTCTAGTGCATATTCTGCTCTTGCATGAGCATTGATACCCATAATTAATCTTTCTAGAGCAAAATGCTGCATGATGTATGGAAAACCCTTTCCTTCTTCACCCATTAAATTTTCTAATGGAACTTTTACATTATCGAATGCTATTTCTCCGGTATCTGAAGCTTTCCAACCTAATTTATCTAGTTTGGTTGCAGAGATACCTGGAGTTTCTCTGTCGATTATAAAAATAGACATCCCAGCGTGTTTAGATAATGGATCTGTTTTTGCTGCAACAATTAAATAGTCTGAATAAACTCCGTTGGTAATAAATGTTTTTGAACCATTTATTGTATAAAAATCTCCTTCTTTAACGGCTGTTGTTTTCATTCCAGCCACGTCAGATCCTCCAAAGGGTTCTGTTACACAAAGGCATCCTATCTTTTCTCCTGAAATACTTGCACTTAAGTATTTTCGTTTAATTCTATCGTCTCCTTCTTTGTTTAAATGCGTCATAGCTAAATAAACATGTGCCCAAATAGCAGCAGCAAAACCACCTGAATTAATTTTTTGCAATTCTTCTAAGAAGATCACCATGTAAAATAGGTCTAGATTCAATCCTCCATATTCCTCTGGATAGCTTAATCCAAAATAGCCCATCTCTCCAAACTTTGTCCAGATAAAACGTTCTATTTCACCAGTTTTTTCCCAATTTTCTATGTGGGGAACTACTTCTTTTTGTAAAAAATCTTTGAAACTTTCTCTAAAAACCTGATGTTCTTCGGTAAAATACATACGCAATATTCAATATTTTTTTATTTCTTATTTAGCATGCAAATATAAGACTATTCTGTTGTAGTTTTTTAACGGAAATCCTTCAATATTTTTAATTTCAGAGATCGATTGTAGTTCAGCAACCTCATCTTTATAGTCAAATATCTTGATACATAATTCATAATCTATATATGGATTTGATAAGATTTCTTTGAAAGATGCAGTATTAATATTGGTTTTTATAATTGTTGGTTTTTTTTGAATAGAAAATGTTTGTAATATTTTCGTTCCTACTTCTTTCTCCAAATCCCAAACCTCAAAAAGTTGTTCAGGTATGGAAAACCCTTGTAATTTAGAACGATACTTAATAATTCTTTCAGAAAGATACTCATCCACTCCATTTATTAATGAAAAATCATATTGAGTTGCTTCATTAATATCTGTAGATGATATGTCTGAGATATTCATTTTAGTTTTAGTAGTAAAAGTTAATCGTTCTTTCTTTTCCTTATTCTTTTTTTGAACCCATTCTGGAAATTTAAAATAAGGAGATATTTTTTGAAGTAAACTATCTGAGACTTTAGTAATCGTTTGAAATTCTTTTGCTGAGTTAACAAACAACCTTTTCTTTCTGTATGCCAATAAACGATCTATCTCTTTTGTTTTCATTCCTAATTGATACCCTTTATAATCTGAGATAAAATTAGGATTAAATGGATAAATTTTAAATTTCCTATCCTCTATGGATGCTAATTTTAGGCTATCTATTTGATGTTGAAATACGCTTATTTCAGCTTGATTAAAAGACACCAAACCAGTATCTCTGAAATTTATGTTATGATATAAAAACTGAAGTATAATAATAATTCCTAGTAAAAGCAAAATCCCATTTCGCTGGTTTTTTGTATACCAAAAATGGGATTTCAATTTTTTCATTTTTTTCTTTTTCTTAGCGAACCAATAAATAGTACTGAATTCTAAATAGAATTAAGCCTTGCTCTCCTTAATAGCATCTGTATATCTTTTTAATTGTTCCTTAACAACTGGGAACAAGAAGTACAATCCTACCATATTAGGGAATACCATAGCAAAAATCATTGCGTCTGAAAATGCCCAAATAGACTTCATACTAGCTGAAGCTCCTATAACAACAAATAATAAGAATAATAATTTATATGCCATATCTGCAGCTTTACCTCTACCAAATAAAAACTTCCACGATTGTAGTCCATAATAAGACCAAGAAATCATTGTAGAAACTGCAAATAAGACTACAGCTACTGTTAAGAATACATTAGAATAAGGTATGTATTGTGCAAATGCTTTTGAGGTAATTCCAGCTCCTTCATAAGAAACGCCATCAATTAACACAGCTCCTGCTCCATCTCCTCCGTATTGAAAGATAGTTGCTCCAGAGGCATCTCCACCAAAATTAAAAATAATAATTACCAAGGCAGTCATTGTACAAATCACAACTGTGTCTATAAATGGTTCTAATAATGCAACCAAACCTTCAGAAGCTGAATATTTAGTTTTCACTGCTGAATGTGCTATAGACGCAGAACCCGCACCTGCTTCATTTGAAAATGCAGCTCTTTTAAATCCTACTAGTAACACTCCAATAACCCCACCAACTCCAATAGCTGTTGGATTAAAAGCTTCTCTAAATATTAAAGAAAATGCATCATCTATTAATGAAAAATTAGCTCCTAAAATGTAAAGGCAAGCTAATAGGTATAATACCGCCATAAATGGTACTACTTTTTCTGTTACTGAAGCAATTCTTTTAATTCCTCCAATAATAATAACACCCACTACAATTGCCATAACAACACCTATCCAGAATCCTGCACCAGAACTTTCTAGACCCATTAGCTCTTTTAAGACTACTGTTGCTTGGTTAGATTGAGCAGCGTTACCACCACCAAAAGATCCTCCAATACAGAAAATAGCAAAAATAACTGCTACTATTTTTCCAAATGTTTCAAACCCTCTTTCTTTTAGTCCTTTACTGATGTAATACATTGGACCACCATAAACAGTTCCATCTTCTCCAACATCTCTATATTGAACTCCTAATGTACACTCAACAAATTTTGTTGACATTCCTAAAAACCCACAAACTACCATCCAAAATGTTGCTCCAGGACCACCAAGAGCGATAGCTAATGCTACCCCTGCAATATTTCCATTACCAACTGTTCCGGAAACTGCTGTAGCTAATGCTTGGAAGTGAGTTACTTCACCTTCCGTACTTTCATCTTTAATGGTTCCTTTGATATCACCACCAACTGCTAATGCTGAATCTCCAGCTTCGTGTTGATCTAATTCGTCATATTTTCCTCTAACTACATTGATTGCGGTTTTAAAGTGAAAAATATTTGGAAATTTAAAGTAAATGGTAAAAAACAAGGCACTACCAACTAATAAAAGTAATACAAAAGGCACATCTATTCCTGCAATTGGTATAGTAAAGAAAATTAAATTACTAAAGAAATCAGACACGGGTTGAAATGCCGCATCAATTTTCTGATCTAATCCTTTTTCTTGTGCAAATGTTAACATTGGGACTACCATAAATAGTAATACTATAAGTTTTTTCTTCATGAGAAATTGTTGTTTTTGTTTTTTGTAATCCGCAATATCCTAAAAAAATGAACTCCGAACAACTTTTGAAGGTTAAAAGTATTTTTTAGTTTTAGTTTCTTTAGATCTTCATAAATGTTCCTTAAAGAGTTTTGAAGAAAACCATTGTTGATGATTATTTTAAAAGAGCGCTCTTAACTTAGAGATTTGCTCTGGCCTTCCTAAAACAATTAGATGCGAATCTTTTTGTAATACAATGGAAGCTTCAGGATTTATAAGATAGCTATTGTCTGGCGCTTTAAAACCAATAACTGTACATCCCGTTTTTCTTCTTAAATCTAAATCTAAGATTGTTTTGTCTAAATATTCTGTAGGTAAGTCATTCACTGAAATTTCTTCCAAATTAGCGGTGGTTTCTCCTTCTATGGTTAACCTTCCAACAAACTCAATTACATCTGGAGTTACAACCAATGAAGCCATATGATCTCCTCCCAATTTATCTGGCATAATAACATTGTTGGCTCCAGCAATTTTTAATTTACTGTAAGAACTTTCATTAGAAGCCCTACTTATAATTCTACAATTGGTGTTTAACTGTCTTGCCGAAAGCACTACAAAAAGATTGTCTGCATCTGAGGGCAAAGCAGTAATTAGATTATCTGCCGTTTCTATACCTGCCTTGAGTAAAGCTTCGTCTGTAGTGGCATCTCCTTTAACATTTAGAAAGCCATCTAAATCAATTTCATTGATTACTTCATCTGACTTTTCAATAATCACAAAATCTTTCTTATAATTTTGCAACTTTATCATGGATTGCTTTCCATTTCTTCCAAAACCACAAATGATGGTATGTCCGTTTAATTTTTCGATCTTTTTTTGCACTTTTTTCAATTTTAATTGTTGAAATAATTGACCGCTAATAATGTATTCTGTGAATGCAGAGACTGTATACCCAAAACTAATAATACTTGTGGTAATCAAAAATATGGTAAATAATTTTTCTTGATCGTTTAAAGGTTCAACTTCAGCAAAACCGACTGTAGAAACTGTAATAACAGTCATATACAAAGCGTTTACAAATGAATATTCTGAAAGATACATATACCCAATAACTCCTGTAGTTACCACAAAAAACAAGAGCAATAAAGCTTTCTGAAATTTCGATTTAAACATAGTTCCCATGGATATTTCTTTATTATTTTTACTTGTCAGTAACCAAAGATAAACGCTAGTTTATAAATCAAAAACTGAGCTTCTCTTGGTATAAATCATATCTTTTAACTTGAGTAAAAAAGCAATGGTTAAATAAAAACCAAAAGACAAACCGGCTGTAACAAATGAAATATAAATAAAAAACAAACGCACATTCTGAGATCTCATTCCTAAACGATCTGCTAAACGAGAGGAAACATGATATCCATGTCTCTCAAAATAATGTCGAACTGCATTTACAAAATTCATTTATAAATTTTTATGCAAGATACTTTTTTAGTTCAAGGATAATAAGTAGTAATAAAAGAAAATTTAAGAGTTTACTAACAAGTTTATCCCAAAAAACAACTTGGTTTCTGTAACTTTGCAGCTTTCCGAATTTTACCAATATTGAAAGAGCAAGAGTATATTGAAGTTTATGGAGCTAGAGTCCACAATTTAAAGAACATAGATGTTAAGATTCCGCGCGAGAAACTAGTTGTAATCACTGGTTTGAGTGGTAGTGGAAAATCTTCACTTGCTTTTGATACAATTTATGCAGAAGGACAACGTAGATATATTGAAACATTCTCTGCCTATGCTCGACAATTTTTAGGAGGTTTAGAGCGCCCAGATGTTGATAAAATAGATGGATTATCTCCTGTTATTTCTATAGAACAAAAAACTACCAACAAAAGTCCCCGTTCTACAGTAGGAACCATCACAGAAATTTACGATTTTTTACGATTACTGTTTTCTAGAGCAGCAGATGCCTACTCTTTTAATACTGGAGAAAAGATGGTAAGCTACAGTGATGAGCAAATTAGAAACTTAATTTTACAGGACTTTAAAGACAAAAGAATTGCTATTCTAGCACCAATTGTTAAATCTAGAAAAGGACATTATAGAGAACTATTTGAACAAATTTCTAAACAGGGTTTTGTAAAGGTTCGAGTAGATGGTGAAATAAAAGAAATTGAAAAAGGCATGCGTTTAGACAGGTATAAAACGCATGATATTGAGGTGGTAATTGATAGATTAATTGTGAATGACACCTCAGAAAAACGTTTAGAAGAGACCATTAAAACTGCCCTATATACTGGAGATAATATTTTAATGGTAATTGATGTTGATGATGAAAACCCACGTTATTTCAGCAGAGAACTCATGTGTCCTACGTCTGGCATTGCCTATCCAAACCCAGAACCAAATACCTTTTCATTTAATTCACCAAAAGGTGCTTGTTCTCGTTGTAATGGGCTAGGGATTACAAATGAAATAAATTTAGAAAAAGTAATACCAAATTATGCCATTTCGATAAAAAACGGAGGAATTATTCCTTTGGGTGATGAAAAAAACAGTTGGATTTTTAAGCAACTACAATTAATTGCCGACAGATATCATTTTAAATTAAGTGATCCTATTAAATCTATTCCACAAGAAGCGTTGCAAATTATTCTAAATGGTGGCAATGAAAAGTTTTCTATTGCCTCAAAAACAATTGGTATTACCCGTAACTACGAAATAGATTTTGAAGGAATTACCGCTTTTATAGTAAACCAATACAAGCTGAGTGAAAGCACCTCTATTAAACGATGGGCAAAAGGTTTTATGGACGAAGTTACCTGTGGTACTTGTGAAGGAAACCGATTAAAAAAAGAGAGTCTAAACTTTAAGATAGACAATAAAAACATTAGTGATCTTGCTAAATTAGACATCAATGAATTAGCAGAATGGTTTCAAAATTTAGATCCTAAATTATCAGAAAGACAGGTAATTATTGCCACTGAAATTCTAAAAGAAATTAAAACCAGAATTCAATTTTTATTAGATGTTGGTCTGGATTATTTAGCCTTAGACAGAACCTCAAAATCACTTTCTGGTGGTGAGGCACAACGTATTAGACTAGCAACTCAAATTGGATCTCAACTGGTGGGTGTGTTATATATTCTAGACGAACCTAGTATTGGACTGCATCAGCGAGACAATCAGAAACTAATAGATTCTTTAGTGAAATTAAGAGATATTGGAAATTCTGTTCTAGTGGTTGAGCATGATAAAGACATGATAGAACATGCAGATTTTGTTTTTGATATTGGGCCAGGCGCTGGTATTCATGGCGGTGAAATTGTAAGTGAAGGAACTTTTCAAGAAATAAAAAATCACAGTACCTTAACTGCAGATTACTTAGCCGGAAGAAGGCAAATTGAAGTACCAAAGATTCGAAGAAAAGGAAATGGAAAGTCTATAAAAATTACAGGGGCTACAGGAAATAATTTAAAAAATGTTTCTGCAGAATTTCCACTTGGAAAAATGATTTGTGTAACCGGAGTCTCTGGAAGTGGAAAATCTACTTTAATTAACGAAACTCTCTATCCTATTTTAAACAAGCACATCTACAGAGGTGTGAAAGAACCAATGCCCTATAAAAAAATTACGGGCCTAGAACACATAGACAAAGTAATAGATATAGATCAGTCTCCTATTGGAAGAACTACACGTTCTAACCCCGCTACCTATACCGGAGTTTTTAGCGAAATAAGAAGTTTATTTTCCAAGACCCCCGAAGCGTCTATTCGCGGTTATAAACCTGGGCGTTTTTCTTTTAATGTAAAAAATGGCCGTTGCGAAGCTTGCCAAGGAGGTGGTGTTCGTATTATTGAAATGAATTTCTTACCCGATGTGCATGTAGAATGCGAAACCTGCCTTGGAAAACGTTTTAACAGAGAAACACTGGAAATTAGATATAAAGGCAAATCTATTGCTGATACTTTAGAAATGACCATCGATCATGCTGTAGAATTTTTTAAATTAATTCCAAAAATTCACAGCAAGCTAAAAACCATAAAAGATGTTGGTTTGGGCTATATTACTTTAGGGCAACGATCTACTACGCTGTCTGGTGGTGAAGCACAACGTATTAAATTAGCTTCAGAATTGTCTAAGCGCGATACCGGAAATACTTTTTATATTTTAGATGAGCCTACTACAGGACTTCATTTTGAGGATATTAGAGTTTTAATGGGCGTTCTTAATACCCTAGCTAATAAAGGTAATACCGTCTTAATAATTGAACACAATATGGATGTTATTAAACTCGCTGATTATATCATAGATATTGGCATGGAGGGTGGTAAAAAAGGTGGTGAAGTATTGTGTAAAGGAACCCCAGAACAAATCATAAAAAACAAAAAAAGTTATACGGCTCAATTTTTGAAGGAGGAATTACTTTAACTTTGTATCAAAAATATAATAGATTATGACAAATGAAGATCGGAAAATACGTGAGAAATTACAGCAAAAGACTTGGAATGAAATAAAAACCAATGACTCCTGGGCGATTTTTAAAATCATGGCAGAATTTGTTGAAGGATATGAAAAGTTGAGTAAAATTGGTCCTTGTGTCTCTATTTTTGGATCGGCTAGAACCAAGCCAGGAGAAGAATATTATGAACTATCAGAGGAGGTGGCTTATAAATTAACTCAGAATGGATATGGTGTAATTACTGGAGGTGGCCCAGGTATTATGGAAGCAGGAAACAAAGGTGCACACAGAGGAAAAGGAACCTCTGTTGGTCTAAATATAGAATTGCCTTTTGAACAACACGACAATCCTTGGATTGATAAAGACAAAAATTTAGAATTCGATTATTTCTTTGTTCGCAAAGTTATGTTTGTAAAATACTCACAAGGTTTTATTGTAATGCCAGGTGGTTTTGGAACCTTAGATGAATTGTTTGAAGCAATTACTTTAATTCAAACAAAAAAAATTGGAAGATTCCCAATTGTTTTGGTAGGGTCTTCTTTTTGGAGCGGATTGTTAGATTGGATTAAAAAAACATTACTTGCTGAGGGAAATATTAGTGAATCTGACCTTAAACTATTTAGAATTGTAGATACTGCTGATGAGGCCATTGAACATCTAAATAAATTTTACGGTAAATATAGTTTAAAACCTAACTTCTAAAAAATAGTCTCTACAAATAAACACACATAATTCAATAACCATGGAAGTTCAAAACCTTTCAGAGAGAAGTTACTATCTTTCTCATCAAAACTTAAAAAGTCCATTATAATTTAATTGAAAGTATATAAATTCATATTGTTTTTTTTAATTTCTTTTGTTCAAATTCAAGGACAAGAACATTCCATATCTATGGAAGCTCAATTAGATGATACAAATGACATTTTACGAATAAATCAACGCATTATTTATTACAATAATTCTGATTCAACACTCACAAACATTTATCTTCACAATTGGGCAAATGGGTACAAAAACAACAAAGCTCCACTAGCCAACAGACTTATTGAAGATTATGACAAATCTTTATACTTTGCCAACCAGAAAGACAGAGGTTTTACAAGGATAAATAATTTAACCGTAGATTTTGAGGCTACACCATTTTTAGAAATAGAAAACGGTAAAATAGATATTATTAAAATAGTCTTAAATACTCCTTTAGCATCAGAAAAATCTATCACAATAAATATTGCCTATGATGTTAAAATACCAAACGCAAAATTTACTAGCTATGGAAAAACAAAAACAGGCTATCATTTAAGATATTGGTATTTAGTTCCTGCAGTTTTTCAAGATAATTGGAAAATAATGAGCAACCTAAATATGGATGATTTATTAACAAATAGCACTAATTATACTATAAAAATCACACTTCCAAAATACTACTATCTGAGCTCCAATTTATATGAATACAAAACTTCTAAAGGAGCACAAAATGAATATTTATTGGTGGGGAAAAAGAAAACTGAAGTACTACTTAATATTGATATTATAAATAACTTTAAGTCTTTTAAAACAAAAAGTATTGAAATCAAAACAGATCTTTACAACCTATCTGTTGACAAAAATTTAAGTACAGATATTTTAAATAGGCAGGTGTTATTTATCAAACGCTTTTTAGGAGAATACCCGCATAAAGAATTATTTGTAGACAAGGCTTCACAAGCGAAAAACCCAATCTATGGACTCAATCAACTTCCAAAGTTTTTACGCCCATTTCCCGATGTGTTTGAATGGGATCTCACCATGCTTAAAGCAATGTCTAAAAAATACATAGACAATACCTTGCTACTAGACAAGCGAGAAGACTACTGGCTAACTGATGGTTTACAAACATATTTAATGATGAAATATGTTTCTGAGTATTACCCGGAAATTAAACTAGCAGGTAATATTTCTAAAATTTGGGGATTTAAAAATTTTAATTTCTCAAAACTAAATTTTAATGACAAGTATCCTTTTATATACCAATATACTGCACGTCAATTTATAGATCAAGCATTAACTACAAGATCTGATTCTTTATCAAATTTTAATCGAAAAATTACTGGTAAATATAAAGCAGGATTGGGCTTAAGATATCTTGCAGATTATATAGGTGATTCTATTATTAGTGCATCTTTTCAAGAATTTTATCTTAAAAACAATCTCAAGTATGCTAAAAGTGATGATTTTAAAAAAATAGTTTCATCTAAAACAACCAAAGATATTAGCTGGTTTTTTGAAGATTATTTAAAAACAACTAAAAAAATAGACTACACCATCAAAAAAGCCATCATTAAAGATGATTCTGTTTATGTAACCATAAAGAACAAAAGAAATATGACAGCACCTGTTGCTTTATATGGTTTAAAAAACAAGCAAGTAAAATTCAAAAAATGGCTAACAAATATAGATAGTACAAAAACTATTGCAATTCCTAAAAACGGTTTCAACAGAGTTTCATTAAATTTTGAGAACTCGTATCCAGAGTTTAACTCTATGGATAATTGGAAAAAAGTAGGAAAGAACATTCTGAACAAACCAATACAATTTAAGTTCTTTAAAGATATTAATGATCCTTATTACAATCAATTGTATATTCAACCAAATATAAAATATAATTTTTATGACGGTGCTTTATTAGGACTAAGAATTCATAACAGACCACTTTTATCTAGAAATTTTCGATTTTCTATCACACCACAATACGGAACAAAAAGTAATGCTTTAAACGGAACATTTAATACTCGTTACACTCAATATTTTGAAAACTCTACAATAAATAGAATTTATTATTCGCTATCTGGCAGTAATTTACATTACGCAGAAGATCTATCTTACAATACATTTAATCAAAGTATTACAGTACAATTTAGAAGAAAAAATTTGAGAGATGTTGGTGGTAGCTTTTTATCTGCAAGATTGTTAAATATTAATAGAGAATTAGCGCCAAATGATACTCAAGCAGACTCTGATAAGTATCGTGTATTTAAGTTAAAATATTATTATAACAAACCAGATATTATTAAAGGACTTAAATATTCATTTGGTACAGAAATAGCGAGTAATTACTCCAAAGCAACTGGTGAAATTCGTTTTCGAAAATTAACAGCAAAAAATACGCAACTAGATTTCAGATTCTATGCAGGATCATTTATAAAAAATAATACAGATTCAGATTTCTTTAGTTTTGGTTTAGACAGAGCTAATGATTATTTATTTGAATTAAATTATATTGGAAGATCAGAAAGCTCGGGACTTCTAAGCCAACAATTTATTATGGCTGAAGGAGGTTTTAAATCTGTTTTAGACCAACGGTTTGCCAATCAGTTTTTAGTTTCTTTTAACTCAAGCATTGGTATCTGGAGATGGTTAGAAATTTATAATGATGTAGCCTTTCTCAAAAATAAAGGAAGCAATGTTTTCTTTGCCTATGAGAGTGGAATTAGATTTAACTTTATTCATAATATCTTAGAATTCTACTTACCGCTTTACTCTAATAATGGATGGGAAGTCAATAAAAATTCTTATAACAAAAGTATTCGGTTTGTGCTTGTTGCAAACCCAAGAGCAATATTTAACTTTTTTAAACGAGGTTTTATATAGAATTCGTAATAAATTAATCATTTTAAGTTAAAATATTATATAATTCTCAGTGAAGAGATATTTTTTTAATTTTCACCTAAAAAAGCTATATTTGCAAAATCCAAATAATTTTGAATTATGCCGCCACTAGCTACTGTAACTAAGACTCCCGAAATTTCATTTAACGACTTTAAAAATGAAGTTTTAAATGATTACAGAATCGCTAGAATTAGTAGAGAATGTAGTTTGTTAGGTAGGCGTGAAGTTCTAACTGGAAAAGCAAAGTTTGGCATCTTTGGCGATGGAAAAGAAGTTCCTCAATTAGCTATGGCTAAAGCTTTTAAGAATGGTGATTTTCGTTCGGGATATTATAGAGATCAAACATTTATGATGTCTATTGGTAAATTAAATGCACAACAATTTTTTGCTGGTCTATATGCTCATACAGACATTAAGATAGAACCTATGTCTGCAGGTCGTCAAATGGGTGGTCATTTCGCCACACATAGTATCAATGAAGATGGTAGTTGGAAAAACCTAACAGCTCAAAAAAATTCAAGTGCAGATATTTCACCAACTGCGGCGCAAATGCCAAGACTTGTAGGCTTAGCCCAAGCTTCTAAACTCTATAGGAATGTCAAAGAATTACAAAATAAACCTAATTTTTCCGTTAATGGTAATGAGGTGGCTTGGGGAACCATTGGGAATGCTAGTACAAGTGAAGGAATCTTTTTTGAAAGCATTAATGCTGCTGGAGTTCTTGAAGTTCCTATGATAATGAGTATTTGGGATGATGAATATGGAATTTCCGTTCATGCAAAACACCAAACAACAAAAGAAAATATTTCAGAAATTTTAAAAGGTTTTCAAAAAGAAAAAGACACCAATGGATATGAAATTTTTGTTGTTAATGGATGGGATTATGTTCAACTAATAGATGTTTACTCAAGAGCATCTAAAATTGCGAGAGAACAACATGTGCCTATATTAGTTCATGTAAAAGAACTAACCCAACCACAAGGTCATTCTACCTCTGGCTCTCATGAGAGATACAAAGACATAGAGCGTTTAAAATGGGAAAAGGAGTTTGATTGTATTGAAAAAATGCGTGAATGGATTTTAAATTTTGAATTAGAGGATGAAAATGGTCGTACACTAAAATTTATATCAAACGAAGAGGAATTAATCACGCTAGAAAAAAATATTAAAAAAGAAGTAGGTGTTGCAAAAAGAGATGCTTGGACTGCTTTTATAAATGAAATAAAATTAGAAGTGGTAACAGCTGCAAATATCTTAGATAAAATAGCAAAAAAAAGTAGCAATGGTAACTTTATCAACAAGCTTAAAAATGATTTAACAAGCGTTGTCGAACCTGTTAGAAAAGATATTCTATCTTGTTCAAGAAAAGCTTTACGCTATATAAAAGATGAAACTTTTATTGAAAAAACTGAACTTCAAGAATTTATTAAAAGTGCCATTAAAGATGCTGCATACAAATATTCTTCTCATTTAACAAGTGAAACAAAAGAGGCTTCAATCAATATTTCTGAGACAAAGCCTATATATAATTCGGAAGTGTCCAATGTAGATGCAAGAATTGTGATGAGAGATAACTTTGATGCTATTTTGAAAAAGTATTCAGAAGTAGTAATCTTTGGAGAGGATGCTGGTCGTATTGGTGATGTAAATCAAGGACTAGAAGGATTGCAGGAAAAATATGGAATAGAAAGAGTTTCTGACACTGGAATTCGAGAAGCAACAATCATTGGTCAAGGAATAGGGTTGGCAATGAGAGGCTTGCGACCAATTGCTGAAATTCAGTACTTAGATTACTTATTGTATGCTTTACAAATTATGAGTGATGATTTAGCAACCTTACGTTACAGGACATTTGGAAAACAAAAAGCACCATTAATCATAAGAACACGTGGTCATCGTTTGGAAGGAATTTGGCATTCTGGCTCACCAATGGGAGGTATCATAAATAATATCAGAGGTATCCATGTATTGGTTCCAAGAAACATGACCAAAGCAGCTGGGTTCTATAATACGTTGCTTCGTGGAGACGATCCAGCATTGGTTATTGAATGTTTAAATGGCTATCGATTAAAAGAGCAGTTGCCAACTAATTTTGGTGAATTTACTACACCGATTGGAGTTGTAGAAACCATAAGATCAGGAAAAGACATGACTGTTGTTTCTTATGGTTCAACATTAAGAATTGTAGAAGAAGTAGCAAAAGAATTGGCTCTTGTTGGCATTGATATAGAAATTATTGATGTACAAAGTTTATTGCCTTTTGACCTAAACCATGACACTGTAAAATCTGTAGCAAAAACAAATCGATTGTTGGTTATAGACGAAGATGTTCCAGGTGGAGCTTCTGCATATTTATTACAAGAAATTATAGAAAATCAAGATGGATATCAATACCTAGATAGTAAACCAGCAACACTAACTGCAAAAGCACATAGACCAGCTTATGGATCCGACGGAGATTATTTCTCAAAACCCTCTGCGGAAGATATCTTTGAAAAAGTATATGAGATGATGCATGAAGCGTATCCAAATTCATTTAAGAGTTTATATTAATTTTCATGTATCCGGTAACTTTCACTAGTTAAAAAAAGTCAACACCTCTTAATCATTGTTTCTTTATTAAGCAATTGATCTTTAATAACCTAACCTTTTTACATCATTAGATATTTAATAACTTAGCAAGATAAATAACTCATATTTTTTATTATGAAAAAACTATTTTTAATTCTATTAATTTTATCTATTTCAATTCCTTCTAATATCTCTGCACAGAGTGGAAGAATTAAAAAAAGAAAAAACTCTAAAAAGAAAGTCACTAATATTTCAGTTAAAAAACCAAAAAAAAAGGTTCCAAGATACTCTGATTTCGTAAATAAAAGCACTAAAACAGATACGGGACTATTTTCTGTTCATGAAACAAAAGATAAATTTTATTATGAAGTTCCCAACCAACTTTTAGGAAAAGAACTACTGTTAGTTACTAGATTAAAAGATATTCCTGCTGGTTTAGGAGGTAGTTATGTAAATGCTGGAACTAAAATAAATTCTCAAGTAGTAGTTTGGGAAAAATTTAGAAATAAATTATTATTAAAAGTTCGTTCATTCAAAGCAACAGCTGCCGACAGCTTACCTATCTATAAATCTGTAAAATCTAATAATTTAGAACCTATTATTTATGCTTTTGATGCTACAATTCAAAATACAGATTCTACTGCTACACTCATAGACGTTACAAAATTTTTATCTTCAGATGTAAAAGCTATTACTGGATTACCAAGCTCTCTAAGAAAGTCTTATAAAGTAAAAAGATTAGATGCTTCACGAAGTTTTATTAACTCTATTAAAAGCTATCCAAAAAATATAGAGGTTGTTCAAGATTTTACCTTTGATGCTGATGCACCTCCAAGTAATAAAAACACTAATACCATCAGTATACGCGTAAACCAATCGATGATTCTATTGCCTGAAAAACCAATGACGCCAAGGCTATTTGACAAACGAGTTGGATACTTTACTATAACTAATGTAGATTATAGTTCTGAAGCTTTAAAAGCAGAAGCAAAAAACTATATCAGACGTTGGAGACTAGAACCAAAGGACCCTGCTGCTTATGCACGTGGAGAATTGGTAGAACCTGTAAAACCAATACTATATTATTTAGATCCAGCCACTCCAAAAAAATTAAGAAAATATATTAAGCAAGGTGTTGATGATTGGCAAAAAGTATTTGAAACGGCTGGTTTTAAAAATGCAATTACTGCAAGATATCCACCAACAAAAGAAGAAGACCCAGAATTTAGTATGGAAGATATTCGATACTCTTCTATTAGATATGTAGCTAGCACCACTAGAAATGCAGTTGGACCAAGTGTTTCAGACCCCAGATCTGGAGAAATTATTGAAAGTGATATTGTATGGTATCACAATCATTTGCGCTCATATAGAAATCGATATTTGTTAGAAACAGGAGCAACCAATCAATTGGCAAGAACATTAGATACTCCAGCAGAAGAAATAGGAGAAATGATGCGTATGGTGATTTCTCATGAAGTAGGACATGCACTCGGACTACCTCATAATATGGCGGCAAGCTATGCCTACCCGGTAGATTCATTGCGTTCTGGTTCTTTTACACAAAAAAATGGAATTGCTGCTTCGATTATGGATTATGCTCGTTATAATTATGTCGCTCAGCCTGGAGATAAAAATATTCGTTTTATTCGTCAATTAGGGCCTTATGATCATTATTCAATTAACTGGGGATATCGTGTGCTTACAAATATTACAAAACCAGAAGATGAGACCAATATACTAGACAAATGGATTACTGATAAAGGAAACAATCCTATTTATAAATTTGGCATCCAAAGACGCAAAGGGTTTGACCCAGAATCACAAACAGAAGGGATTGGAAACAATCAAGTAAAAGCGAGTACATACGGAGTCGAAAATTTAAAAATTGTCGCAAAAAATCTTCAAAAATGGACTTCTGATCAAACAAATAGTTACGATGATTTAGCAGAGCTTCACAGTGAATTATTGAGTGTTTTTAGTAGATATTCTGGACATGTAACAGGTGTTATTGCTGGTGTTTCTGAATACAATAAAAAACCAGAACAAGGAGGATATATATACCAAATATTCTCAAGATCATCACAAATAGAAGCGATGGAATGGTTGCATAAAAATGTATTTACAAATCAAAAATGGTTAATCCCTAATAATATTATCAAAAACATATATCCGACGGGGCAAACAGAAACGATTTTGAAACTTCAAAACAGACAATTATTCAGTCTACTAAATTCCAGTAAATTACAAAGAATGATGAATGCAGAAGTAACTGAAAAAGAATTTTATGCTGCTACTGACATGATAGTAGATTTACGCAAAGGTATTTTCTCTGAAACGGACAATAGTAGAAATGTAGGAATCTTTAGAAGAAATCTTCAAAAATCATTTATTGAAAGAATGCGCGTTGTAATGAATACCGAAGAAATAAAAAATTCTGATTTATTTTCAATAGTAAGAGGAGAGTTAGTCGTTTTAAAAAATAAAATGACGATCGTTATTAACAGAAATTTAAATAAAATCACAAAATATCACTACAAAGACTGTATCGTCAGGATCAACGATATTTTAAATCCAAAGAAATAAAAAAAATCAATTTCTTACCAATCGATCTCCAATAGCACAATCTAAACAACGTTTAACATTACAGTAATTTTTTTTAAGCTCTAATAAGGATTGGGTTTCAAAAGCATTTTTTGACTCGATTTTGAATTCTAAGAACTTTGAAATAATTGAATTTTTTTCAGGTTTAATTGCTTTCATTTTTTCAAATAAAAGCTCTTCATTTAGAGTGTTAGTTGATTTTTGATAGCAAAATTGTAGTGGAATAATTGTGTTAATGAATAATAAGTCAATGAATGACTTAGTTAGTCTTTTCTCGTTGTTTTTTGTTTCTTTTTCAAAAGTAAAGTGGTTATGCCAAAATTCAGGAACTTCGACAGCAAGTAATTGATATAATTTATTGATCGATTTAAGTTCCATCAAAAGAGAAAACAAGTTGTGATGTTTGTGATACAATGAAATTAATTGTACAATTCTAATTGTTGGAAAATTTGATGGTCGCATTCTAAAGAACTGAAAATTATTTTTTAACATAGGGGTTAATTGATATTTATGTTTTAAATATTCATATTCTTTTTTTAACTCTTGGTGATAATAATCTTCAATAATTTCAGATAAAAAACCAGCCTGACCAAAAAATAACGCTGACAATCTGGTAATATCATTTTGTTCTTTTTTAAGAACTGAAAAAGGAATTGATTTTGCTAATTTTAGAAAAGATTCACCATTTACTTTTAGTCCAAAATTCTTTGCTAAGAGCTGAAATAAGACAGCCTCCCAATGATTTTTAGATTCTGATAAAAGCAGCATTATACTTTTTGATTTTTGTTCTAGCCTACTAATAAATAATCTTTCTAACCAATTGTTTAAAAGAAAAGAATCAATAGTGTGAAGCTCCTTTTCACATGGTATCCATCTAATTTTTTTAGTTGATAGGTTATGATAATTATTTAAAACATCCTTACTTACAAACTTTTTTAATTCAAGGGTAGTAACTGGGGTATTGTTTTTTAAATAAATATCTGAATCATATTCCCAAACTACGTGAAGAATTACAGCATCATAATTTTCATCGATCTCATGTTTATGCTTGAACCAATCTGATGATTTTACATGGATTTCAACATTACCAAACCAAAGTTGATTAGCTATTTCAACTTTAGAATTTAAAAAATCAGGTCCAGTATTATGGTTATGAATACCTGATTTTAAAATAGATACACCCTGCCCATGCACCGAAATTAATTTAGAAACATCAAATAATTGATATTTCCACAAATAATGTAGAAAATCTTCTTTCATCGCTTTTTTGTTTTAAAGTTACAAAAAAATAAAAAATGTTTTTTATATGAATTGATATTTATCACAAGAAAATTATTAACAAAATATAGAAGGGTTGTATTTTTGTAAAAAATAAAAATAAATGAATAGTATAGAAAACTTAGAATGGCGTTATGCAGTTAAAAAGTTTGATGATCAAAAATTCTTGGAAGAAACACAAATAAGCACCTTAAAAAAAGCCTTCAACTTAACAGCTACCTCTTATGGATTACAACCAATAAAGCTCGTAATCATTAAAAATAAAGACATTCAGCAACAATTGGTGAAACATAGTTGGAATCAACAACAAATAGTTCAAGCTTCTCATTTATTGGTTATTTGTGTGGATATAAAATTAGACGAATCTGATGTGGAAAGATATTTCGAACGTGTGAAGGAAATACGTAACACTCCAGATAAAATTATCAATTCTTTTAAAGATTATTTAAAAAATGCCATTGCTAGTAAAACAATAGAGGATTTACTCTCTTGGGGAAAGAATCAAGCATATTTAGCTTTAGGGAATTTGTTAACAGTCTGTGCAAATGAAAAAATAGATTCTTGCCCAATGGAGGGGTTTATTTCTGAAAAATATGATGAAATACTTAAACTAAAAGAAAAAAATATAACTTCAGTATTAGTTTTACCAGTGGGATTCAGGGCTAAAGATGACGTAATGATACATCAAAAAAAAGTTAGAAAAGACATCTCTGAAATTGTTTTTAAAATGTATTAAAACAACTGCTGTTTTTTCTACTTTTGCACCAAATTAATTACAGTAAATAACCTATGACAACTTCAATAAGAAAATTAGAACCTAGAAGTATTTGGAATCATTTTTCTGACTTAAATGCCGTTCCTCGCCCATCAAAAAAAGAAGAACGTGTTATTCAATTTATGATGAATTTTGGCAAAAAACTACATCTAAAAACAATTGTTGATACTGTTGGTAATGTAATTATAACGAAGCCAGCAACTAAAGGTTTTGAGAACAGAAAAACCATCGTAATGCAAAGTCATTTAGACATGGTCCATCAAAAAAATTCAGAAACTGTTTTTGATTTTGAAACTGACGGAATTAGAATGCATATTGATGGAGATTGGGTATCAGCAGACGGAACTACTTTAGGTGCAGATAATGGCTTAGGAGTAGCGACTATTATGGCAATTTTATCTTCTAATGAAATTCAACATCCACCCATTGAAGCCTTATTTACCATAGATGAAGAAACAGGTATGACTGGTGCTATGGGATTAAAAGGTGGAATTTTAAAAGGAGAAATTCTATTAAATTTAGATACTGAAGAAGACGATGAAATAGACATGGGGTGTGCTGGTGGTATTGATGTTACAGCATCTAGAAATTATACAGAAGTGAGTGCGCCAAAAGAAACTATTGCTTTTAGAGTATCTATCAAAGGGTTACAGGGAGGGCATTCTGGAATGGACATTCATAAAGGCTTTGGAAATGCTAATAAAATCATGAATAGATTGTTGTACGATGGTTTTGAACATGTAAACCTACAAATAGCTGAACTTGAAGGAGGTAGTCTAAGAAATGCAATACCAAGAGAAAGTTTTTCAACCATACTGGTTGATAAAACATCTAAAGAAATCTTTCTATCTGTAATGAATCAGATGGCTAACTCAATAAAAGACGAGTTTAAAACTATTGAACCAAATCTAACCATAGATATTGATCCAGTAGAAACTCCTCTAAAAGTAATGAATTTAGAGGTTCAAAAAGGGTTCATTAAATCTATTTATGCAGCATTAAATGGTGTTTATAAAATGAGTCCAGACATTCCTGAATTGGTAGAAACTTCTAATAATATCGCAAGAATAGTTGTTAGAAATGGTAAAATATCTATTGCGTGCTTAACACGTTCTTCCTCAGAATCTTCAAAAAAAGATCTAACTAATTCACTAAAATCTTGTTTTGAACTCGCTGGCTTTCAGGTTAAATATTCTGGTTCCTATCCGGGCTGGGAACCCAATATAGATTCAGAAATACTGCAAATTTTAACACCTTTATACGAGAAATTATTTGGTGAAAAAGCAAAAGTAGCAGCTTGTCATGCAGGTCTAGAATGTGGTATACTTGGACAAAACTATCCTTTGATGGATATGATTTCATTTGGTCCTACTATTAAAGGAGCGCACTCACCTGATGAAAGAGTTTCTATTTCTTCAGTTCAAAAATTCTGGAAATTCTTATTAGAAATCTTAAAAAACATTCCAGAAATAAACTCATAGTTATGTTCGCTTAATTATAAAACTCAATTCCTAAAAACAATTTAAAAATTGTTTAAAAACTTCAATAAAAGATGTTTATCTTACTGTAAATATATATTTTATAGTTTAACATTTTTGTTAACATCTTTGCTTTCTAAAAATAGTTTTTAATTGTAGATTTACTTTTTAAAAATTAAAATCGTTTAATGGGTAAAATTATAGCAATAGCAAATCAGAAAGGTGGTGTAGGAAAAACAACTACTTCTATTAATCTAGCAGCTTCCCTTGGAGTTTTAGAGCAAAAAGTATTGTTGATAGATGCAGACCCTCAAGCAAATGCTTCATCTGGTTTGGGTATAGATATAGAATCTATTGAAATTGGAAGCTACCAAGTTCTGGAGCACACAGCATTAGCGAAAGATGCTATTTTAAAAACTACTTCTCCAAATCTTGATATTATTGCTTCACATATAGATTTAGTGGCTATAGAAATTGAACTTGTAGACAAACACAGAAGAGAATATATGCTAAAAGATTCTCTGAAAACAATAAAAAATGAATATGACTACATAATCATAGATTGTGCTCCTTCATTAGGTTTGATAACTTTAAACTCATTAGTTGCAGCAGATTCTGTTATCATTCCAATACAATGTGAATATTTTGCTCTAGAAGGATTAGGTAAATTGTTGAATACAATAAAAAGTATTCAAAAAATTCACAATAAAAATTTGGATATAGAAGGATTATTACTAACCATGTTTGATTCTCGTCTACGTCTGTCAAACCAAGTTGTAGATGAAGTGCAAAAACACTTTAATACTATGGTTTTTGATACAATTATTAGAAGAAATATACGTTTATCAGAAGCACCTAGTTATGGAGAAAGTATTATAGCATATGATGCTACTAGTAAAGGTGCTATTAATTACTTGAATTTCGCAAATGAACTCTTAAAAAAGAATCAATCTTATGGCAAAAGCTACTAAAAAACAGGCATTAGGTAGAGGTTTATCTGCATTGTTAAAGGATACTACAGACAACAACTCTGTTGCCAAAGCTGTAGTTGGGAGTATTATTGAAATAGATGTTGAAACCATAGAAGTAAACCCATATCAACCTAGAACTTCTTTTGATGAAGAATCTTTAGGTGAACTTGCTAGTTCTATAAAAGAACTAGGAGTCATTCAACCAATTACAGTAAGGAAAGTTGAAGACTCTTTTCAATTAGTTTCTGGCGAGCGTCGCTTTAGAGCTTCTAAATTAATTGGAAATAAAACGATACCAGCCTACATTAGAATTGCTAACGACCAAGAAATGCTTGAAATGGCCTTGGTTGAAAATATTCAGCGTAAAAATTTAGATCCTATTGAAGTTGCTTTATCTTATCAAAGACTTATTGATGAAATTCAATTAACACAAGAAGATTTAAGTGTTAGAGTGGGTAAAAAAAGATCTACAGTTACCAACTATCTTCGTTTATTAAAACTAGACCCTATTTTACAAACAGGAATGAGAGATGGATTTATTTCTATGGGACATGGTAGAGCTATCATTAATGTTGAAAACTCTGAAGATCAACTCAATATTTACAAAAAAATTTTACAAGAAAAATTATCAGTAAGGCAAACTGAAGAGTTGGTAAAAAAGTTAAAAATAAGTCCCAACTCAAAAACAACCAACAACAAAGTTCTACCTAAGTATATAGAAGATAGTTTATCAGACATTAACTCGTTTCTTGGTCATAAGATAAATATAACCGTGAGCACGAAGGGGAAAGGAAAAATTTCAATTCCGTTTCATTCTAAAGAAGATTTTGAACGAATAAAAAACTTACTCAAATAATTGTTTAAAAAAAGCCTCATATTAAGAATTTTTTTTCTTCTATGCTCATTTTGCTGTTTCAGTCAAAAAGACACTGTTAAGATAGTACCTTCAAATAGAATAATCTCACTTAACAAAGTATACAACCCGCTTGCTCCATCAAAAGCTGCTTTTTATTCTGCTGTTTTTCCTGGTGGTGGTCAAATGTTTAATAAGAAATATTGGAAAGTTCCTTTAGCTTGGGCAGCAGTTGGTATCCCTACCTATTTTTATCTAGATAACAACACTGAATATAAAAGATATAGAACAGCTTACAAACAAAGAAGAAATGGTTTACAAGACGAATTTAGTTTAGAAGATGGAACCGAAGTTATTTCATTAACAGGTTTGGAAAGAGCTCAAAAAACTCTGAGGGGCAACAGAGATTTATCAATACTAGTAGCAGTACTTGGATATGTTCTTCAAATTGTAGAGGCGAGTGTTAATGCTCATTTATTACAGTTTGATACCAGTGATAATTTAACTGTAAACCCAATAATGATGATCGACCCTACAAAAATAGAAGCGCCTTCAGTTGGATTTAGTTTTAAATATGATTTCTAAATGAAGAAGCTATATAAAATTTTAAAACCAAAGAAAATATTCTCTCAATAAAGTAAAGATTCATTAAAGACTTATAAAGTATGAAAATTGCACTCTTAGGCTACGGTAATATGGGTAAAGAAATTGAAAAAATAGCTTTACAAAGAGGACATGAAATAATTTTAAAAATAAAAGGAAATCAAGAATATGATATTTCTCAAGTAGATATAGCAATAGACTTTAGTGTTCCAAGTGCAGCCTTAAATAATGTAATCACTTGTTTTAAAAATAATATACCTGTAATTTCAGGAACTACAGGCTGGTTAGAACACTACGATAAAGCAATAGAAGTTTGTAAGAAAAATAATGGAAGTTTTATTTACGCCTCAAATTTTAGCATTGGTGTTAATGTGTTATTTGAACTAAACAAGCAGTTTAGTAAAATGATGAATTCTTTAGATGAATATTCTGTAAATATTGAAGAAACTCATCACACAAATAAGTTAGATTCCCCCAGTGGAACAGCTATCACACTTGCCCAAGGAATTATTGAGAACTCTCCAAAAACTGATTGGAGATTAACAGAAAAAAATACTAAAACAAACAGTAAATTAATTCCTATTAATGCAAAAAGAGTTCAAAATATTCCAGGCACACACATCGTTTCTTATACATCAGAAGTAGATTCTATAGAAATTAAGCACACAGCAAAAAATAGAAAAGGGTTTGCTCTGGGGGCTATTATTGCAGCAGAATGGTTGTTCAATAAAATTGGCATCTATACAATGAAAGATGTGTTAAACATAGGTTAAAAACCGTAACATTTTCTTTTATTTACAACTAATAATTAAAATTTAAAAAACATATTATGACATTTACTGAATGGTTTATTTTTTTTCTAGTTGTTCAGCTTATCCATTTTGCTGGAACTTGGAAATTATATCAAAGAGCCAATAGAAAAGCATGGGAAGCTGCAATTCCAATTTACAATGCAGTTGTCTTGCTTGGAATTATAAAAAGACCTAAATGGTGGGTGTTTTTGTTATTCTTCCCAATCGTAAATCAATTAATGTTTCCCATATTATGGATAGAAACAGCTAGAAGCTTTGGTTTTAATAAAAGAAAAGATACAGCATTACTATTATTAACATTTGGGTTTTACTTATTTTATATAAATTATGCTACTGACTCACCTCACAAACAAGATAGAAGTATAAAACCTAGAACCGGCTTGGGAGAATGGGTAAGTTCTATTGCTTTTGCTATTATAGCTGCTACCCTGGTTCACACCTATATAATGCAACCCTACACAATTCCCACTTCATCGTTAGAAAAAACATTATTAGTTGGAGACTATTTGTTTGTTAGTAAATTTCATTATGGTGCTAGAGTTCCAACTACAACTATTGCTACTCCAATGCTTCACGATAGTCTACCAACATCTTTAATTGGAGAAAAAAACACAAAATCATATCTAAGAACACCCCTACTTCCTTACCTAAGATTACCTGGTTTTCAGAAAATAAAACGCAATGATATTGTTGTTTTCAACTGGCCTGTTGATACTTTAGTTCATTGGACAGATCCAAGAAAAGGAATAGATTACAAGCCTTTAGACAAGAAAACAAACTATGTAAAAAGATGCGTTGGGATTGCTGGAGATACTTTAGAGGTTAGAGATGGTTTTGTATATATAAATGGAGAAAAAAATGTACTACCAGAAAGGGCAAAGCTACTGTTTTACAATAGAATATATTCCAGTAAAGGACTATCTACCAACAAATTAATTAGATATACGAGTAAAGAATTTGAAAGAAAATTTATTATAAACTTCACTAGCCAAAAGCAATTCGAAAATGTTATGAGGTATGCTATTGATAATCCTGAAAAATTAAAGGATAATCAATATAAAATCACCACATCACACGGAGGAATTCCACAAGAAATCATCAATGGATATAAGTTAGACATTAAAGAAGTTAGTACAAAAAGAAGAAAAGCTAATATTACGGATGAAATCGCAAAGAAACTACGAAAAGATTCTGAAATAGATAGTGTAATTAAAGTCATTGAACCCAAAGGAAGTATAGATAGGAATGTATTTCCACAAGTATCAAGTCTAGATTGGAATACAGACAATTATGGTCCAATCTACATCCCAAAAGAAGGAACAACAATTAAATTAGATAAAAATTCTTTGCCTTTCTATAAAAGAATTATTGATGAATATGAACACAATCAACTTGAAGTAATTGGAGAACATATTTTTATTAATGGTAAAAAAACTACTTCTTATACTTTTAAGCAGGATTACTATTGGATGATGGGTGATAATAGACAAAACTCTTTAGATGCAAGAAGTTGGGGGTATGTTCCTTTTGATCATGTTGTTGGTAAACCTGTTTTGATATGGTTTAGTATAGAAAACGGCAAAATTCGTTGGGAACGATTGTTTACAACAGTTGGAGGAGATGGAAAACCAATTTCATATTTACTCTATTTCTTGTTAGCTTTGGGGGGTTATATAGCATATACATTCTTAAGGAAAAGTAAAAAAGAAGTGTAAAAATGGCTCTTTTTATACCAACATATTTCTCCCCTATTTCTCAGTATAAAGCTATTTTAAATTCAGATTCAGTTATTTTTGAAATAGAAGATAATTTTCAAAAACAAACGTATAGAAATAGGTGCTATATTTATGGCGCAAATGGCAAACAACTATTAAATATTCCTCTTTTATATCCAAAAACTGATGGGAGAAAAAAAACAAAAGATATATTAGTTGAAGATTCAAACTGGCAAAAAAGACACTATACATCTTTAAAAACAGCTTATAATCACTCTCCTTTTTTTGAATTTTACAAAGACGATTTATTACTAATTTTAAATAAAAAATACAAGTATCTATTAGATGTTAATATTGATACTTTTCTATTTATTAATAATGTTCTAGAATTATCAAAAGAACACACTTATTCAGAACACTATATTGATACTTCTTCTAGTGATTTAAGATATTTGGCTAATTCAAAAAATAAGCAAGAATTAAGTTTAAAAAAATACACTCAAAATTTTGATGCTAAATATGGTTTTATAAAAAACTTATCAATATTAGATTTACTGTTTATGGAAGGTCCTAATTCAATTAGTTTTTTAATAAAAAAATAATTATATTTATCTCGTTTTAATAACTTAAAAAAAATAAATGCTGTTATAAAACTCTTATTATCCCTAAAATATGAGAATGCTTAAAGAAATTATCAATGAATATATAATCTTAACTGATGAATCAATTAAAGCACTTAGCAAATTGGTCATTAAAAAAAAATACCATAAAAAAGATTTTTTAATTAAAGATAAAAAGGATTTTAATAAATTTTTTATTTTAACAGATGGCATCGCTAGATCTGCTACTTTAGATGATGATGGTAAAAAAAGAACTAGGGATATCTTTCAGCCTCCTTGGATTTTCACTTCTCTAAAAAATAATATACAAAAAGATGATTTCTTTTTTTCTATTGAATTTGATTGCTTGACAGATGTTATTGTTTATGAAGGTGATTTTTTGAAACTTAAAGAAATCTTACCAAAATATCCAGACTTAGTTCAGTTGTATATTCGTTGTTTAGAGACTACCTTACTTAAGTTTATTGATAATGCCGCAATGTTTGCTCATCTTGATGCAACTGAAAGATATCTCTCTCTAAAGAAAAAAATTCCAAATATCGAAAACTTAATCCAACTAAATCATATTGCAAATTATTTAAATATTACTCCTGTACAGTTTAGTAGAATTAGAAAAAAAAATATTCAATATAACTAAACACTAAACATATGTTTAGCTAAATTACATATAATTAATCTATTTTTGTTTTAATTAATTTACCCCCTAGATGTTTATTACCATAATAAAGGTAATTAATTATCTTTATTATGTTTAAATTTGTCAAAAATAATTTTTTTTACCCTCCTCCTTTAACCTTCTCCCTAGCTAATTTATAGGCAAGACATGAAAAAATTATTAAAACCGTATAACCTATCTTTAAAGTCTTCAAAAAAAATAATGGAGATTTTTAAGGAAAAAAAATACACTAAGAAAGATAAAGTAAGTTTTTATGGTGAAATTTCGACTAAATTTTATATTTTAAAGACAGGTATCATTAGATCTTTTTATAAAGATGAAAAGGGTAAAGAAAATATTCGATTTTTACATATTGGACCAGTATTAGTAGGCTCTTTTTATTCTTTAATCTTAAATAAACCATCAACTATAACTTATGATTGCTTGACTGATTGTACTTTACTTGAAGGAGATTTTAAACAATTTAAAAAACTTGCAAAAAATAATGTAGAATTAAGTAATTTATACAATTCTATACTTGAGGAAAATTATCTAGATATGGAAAATAGGATTCATGATCTTACCTCACTTGATGCTACAGAATTATATTTAAAGTTAAAATCAGAAAGTCCTGAAATAGAAAAATCAATACCTCTATATCATATAGCTTCTTATTTAAATGTCACCCCTGTACAATTAAGTAGAATTAGAAGAGATTTGTACAAAAGTTAACTTCACTGTCTAAATTTAAAGATAAAATAATAGTACTTTTATGCAATAACATAATTCTTAAAACTGCAATTTACTGAGTTAATTTTATTTAATCACTTACAAAAATTTAATACTTGTAGATGTCTTTTAAATTTCTTGTGCATTATGGATTCCATTTTTTAATTCCATTAGCAATTTCAATACTTTTTTATAAAAAAAACTGGAAGTTAGCATATTTAATCTTTATTGGAACGATGCTTATAGATTTAGATCATTTATTAGCCAGTCAAATCTTTGATGCTAATAGGTGTAGTATCAACTTTCACCCTTTACATACATATTACGCTATTGGTGGGTATATACTTATGCTCATCTCTAAAAAAATTAGAATTTTGGGAATTGCACTACTACTACATATGTTTACAGATTATTTGGATTGCTATCTCTAAAGTTTTATAAGTCTAGACAGTAATTTATTAATATCTAAAGATATTTCTAATTTTATGACTGTAAAAAGATAAATTACTGATATTAGTACTGTTTTTAAAATAATGTTAACTATTGGATGAAATTGAAAATTCCAAAAGTAGAAACTTACAAAAACTAATATTATCAAAACTATCAACTGACCAGTCTTTTTAGAGTATGGTGTGATAGAAAACTTACGCTTCACATACCAAAGTTTAATTGTACTAAAAAACAGTATCACAACTAAGGTTGAAATAGCTGCTCCGTCTGTGCTATATAAGTCTATAAGCCAATCGTTTAAGAGAATAACTGATAATGCCATTCCAATTGCAAGAGGAAGCAACATTTTATAGTACTTAGAATTCATAATAATTTCTCCATTAATCCCAAGAAACATCTTATATAACTTTGCTCCAGAAATCATTAAAACTACCCATTTTCCTCCAGAATATTCTTGAGGTAATAATTTAAATAATTCTTGAATATTTAAATTCACTAATAAAAAGAACAAGCCACAAACTAATAATAAGTTGATAGAGCTTTGCTTATATAATTTATTTATCTCGGTAAAATTATTCTCATTAATTGCTTTTGATGTCAACGGTTGAAGTATTTGCAACATGGCTCTTCCAGGAGCTTCAATTGCAGTACCAATGAAAACAGCTACAGAATAATAAGCTGCCAAAGCAATTTCTTCTTTACTAGGAATCATTACTTTATCAATATCTAATAAAATTGCTCCTGCACTTCCTGCCAAAATGATATATAAAGAATATTTAAAAATCTCTTTATAGTTTGATGGCAATGAAAAAGTAATTTTAGGGAAGTATAATTTGAAAGCATACAACATCATTATTAGTAGTCTCAAAAAATATGCTCCAGTTAAATAATAGATAAATTCTACTTCGGTAATAAATTCAAAATAGACGCAAAATAGCAAAGCCATGACCGCTAATCTATTATACATTTCTTTGATAAAATTCCCAAAAACAGATCTCAACTGAACTTTAGACCATGCATAAAAAACTTCAAAATATGCAGTAGCTATCGCTACCAAATAAATTATATAGGTATAGTCTTTAATTACTGCATTCTTCTCAGATAACAAAAGACTGATTTGTTCGTAAAAAACATTTCCTAAAAAACCTAAAGGAATAGCAATTAGTAATGGTAAAATCAAGGCAAGATTTAAAAACTTGTCTCTTTCTATTTTAGATTCATAAGAAGAATAAAACTTCACAATAGTATACTGAACGCCAAATGCAGTTATAGGCATTAATAGATTTGCCGCAGACAGTAAAAAAGTAACTAATCCATAATACTCTCCATCTAAAAAACGTGTGTATAAAAAAAGTACATTAACTCCTCCAATAGCAAAAGCCAGATAAACTATTAATGTATTTATAAATGATTGCTTAAGTACAATTCCCAAACTCTAATGTATTAATTGATAAATAGATTGATAAATTTTCTCTCCAACATCAGTTCCATACAATTCTATTGAAAAATCTTTGTTAGAACTTTTATAGGTTTTAAACGTCTGTAAAATATTTTTGGTATTACAACCCACAAGTTTTGCAAACTCGTGTGCTACTAGTTCTACCCATTCAGTTTCATCTCGAACAACAATACATTGTTTTTTATTAAAAAAAGCTTCTTTTTGCAATCCTCCGCTATCTGTAATAACCATAGAACAGTTCTTCAACAATTCTAACATTGAATAATATCCAACAGGATCTATCAAATGAATTTTTGGTTGAATTGATAGTTTCTCCAAAATTGCTTTTGTTCTTGGGTGCAGAGGTAAAACAACAGGCTGAGTTTTATTAATTTCCTCTAACGCAGTAAAAACAGCACTTAATTTCTTTGTATCATCTGTGTTTTCTTGACGATGAATTGTTGCCAATACAAATTCATTAGTCTGTAATTTATGATCTTTAATAATAGATGATTTATCCTCAGAAAACTGACTATAATACTCTACAGCATCTTTCATAATATCACCATGCCTCTCAATTAAAATAGGTAGATTATCAAAACCTTCTTTCCTAAGATTATCAATGGCAGTTTCTGTTGGACAACTTAATAAATCTGAAATTCTATCAGTTACTATTCTATTAATTTCTTCTGGCATTTTCATATTATAAGACCGTAATCCAGCTTCAATGTGAACAACCTTGATATGCATTTTTTTTGCTGCTAATGCTCCAGCAATAGTAGAATTTGTATCACCATATACAACCAAAGCATCTGGCTTTTCAATTTCAAGAACTTTTTCAATTTCTTCAATCATTTGTCCAGTCATTGCACCATGACTCATATTATTGATATCTAAATTATAGGCTGGTGTAGGAATTTTCATTTCTTCAAAAAAAACAGCACTCATATTGGTATCAAAATGTTGCCCTGTATGAACTATAACCTCTTCAATAGTATTGTGTTTTTTAATAACTCTACTTAACACAGCAGCTTTCACAAACTGAGGTCTTGCCCCTAAAACAGTAACTATTTTTTTCATGTTTTTAGTTTTGCGTTATATTATTGATAACGTTTGCCAGTTTCTTTGTTAAATTCCTTCTATGATACTGCTCAATATTTTTTGATTCTACAACTAAACTAGACACTTTGTATTGTTTATATAAGCTAAGAATGTAAGCTTTTAACTTTTCTTTCTCATGAAAATCAAAAATGCATCCTGCATTTGTATTTTTTAATATTACTGAGGCATCTCCGTTTTCTGGTCCAATCGCTAAAATAGGTCGTTTTGATTGTAGATACTCAAAAATTTTACCTGTAATTATTCCTTTTGCGCTTGGCACATTATTAATACATAACAAAAGTACTTGAGAAGTTGACTGATAATTAGAAACCTCTTCATGTTTAAGGTATGGAATCAACTCAATAGTAGAAGCTTCAAACATTGATAAATCTTGAACTATGCTATTAGCCACTTTCCCTATGAGCCTAATTTTTAAGTTGTTATTAAAATCAGTATTCGAGTCACAAAGCTCTTTTAAAACTTGCCATAAAACTGTTGGGTTTCTATCATCATTCATTAATCCAACATGGGTAATAGAAAATTTATTATCTAGCTCATGAATAGAAGTTTTTTTATTAGTGTCAAATCCATTGGTAATTACTTCGATACTGTCAGAATATTTGAGAAAGTTTTTTTTCATTGTATCACCTACCACGAGAATCATATCAGATTTTCTTATAACTTCCTCTTCTAATATATGATGTTTTTTAGTTGCTTTTTTTGTCAATGGTAACTGATGAAAATAATCAATCTCTGTCCAAGGATCTCTAAAATCTGAAATCCACTTTACGCCTTTTTGTTTTTTTAACTGCAAACCAATCAGTTGTAAGCTATGAGGCGGTCCTGTAGTGATTACAACATCCACATCATTCTTTTCTATGTAGTTGCTTAAAAAGCGTACAGAAGGTTTTATCCAGTACTTTCTTGCGTCAGGAATAAAGTAGTTTGCTCTAATGTATTGCATTATTTTCCCAAGAGAACTTGGATTGGGATCTAAAAATCCTGCGCTTTCCTTTTTACTTTTACTTCCAAAAATTGAAAGTAACGAGTTCGGTTCAAAAATTGGTTGCTTAACAATCTCGATACCTTCTGGAATTTCTGATAGTAAACTATCATCTAAAATTGGATAAGAAGGATTTTTGACTGTGTAAATTATTGGTTCTATATCAAAATCTCTAAGATACTTCACAAATTTTAACCATCTCTGAACTCCAGACCCACCGGCTGGAGGCCAATAATATGTGATAATTAACGCTTTCTTTTTAGAGCTCATTATATAAATTTACTAAAGCTTTTGAAGTAATCTCCCAAGAGAATTCATTTTCTATAAATGCTTTTCCATTTTTTCCTAACGCATCCGATTTGTCTTTATCATGATATAAATCCATCACTTTTGAATAAAAATCTCCTTCGTTTTTTTCTTCATGAACCAACCCACTTTTTGCACTTTCAACAATCTCTTTCTGAGCAATCGCATCACTAACTAAAACAGGCTTACCAAAACTCATATATTGAAAAATCTTATTTGCATATGCTACATCATGTTGAATGCTTCTATACAAAGGGGAAATACATACATTACTCGCATCAATATACGAAGGAAATAAAGAAACATCTTGCCAACCCTCAAAGTCGATGTATGAATCTAAATTTAGTTTCTTAGTTTCTTCCTTCAAAATAGTATCGGTCGTATTTTCTCCAACAATAACCAATTTAAAATTTACTATTTTTTTTGATAACATTTCTGTGGCCCTTATTGCAGTAAGCAGACCTCTTCTTATATTAGTATCACCTAAATAAAGGACTACATATTTATTGGCATACTTTTCTTTAATTACATCAGAATAAATCGCATTCTTATAAAAAGATTGTCTAACAGTATTTGGTACTAAAACCATTTTATCTGATACTAAATCATGACTTTCTATAATATCTTTTGCGAAATTAGGTGAAACAGTTATGATTTTATCAGACTTAAGTATGAACTCACTTTCTTTCTTTTTCCATTTCTTTGGGGAGATAATATACTTTCCAGGAAATTTATTTAAATGAGGATAAAACTTCATGTTTTCGGGTATATTATCATGAAGATCTAAAACTGTTTTTAATTTATATTTTTGATTTACTTTAAAGACAGTTTCTGCAATTCTAATATCATGAATATGTAAAGATTCAATATTATTACTTCTAATAAAATGATCAATTTTTGGCTTCATAACCATTCTATAAAGAGGAAAATCATATGATAGAGCTGAAAGTTTATAACTCAATTTAGTGTATTTATATCTTCTTATGTGGATACCTTTAATTATTTCTTGTGTTTTTTCTTCTCCATAAGTCAAGCAAAACAAGAATAATTCATGACCAGAATTTACGAGTGTAATTGCTTCATTTTCTACCCTTGGATCTGGAGGAAAAACATCATCTAAAATCATTCCAATTTTCATAATTTAATTACACTGGATTACATTGGATTACACAAGATTTATTTCTAAATTAAGTTCTGTTTTAACCATAAACTATAACAATTCAAATGTATGCAATAAAGATAAAAAATAGTGACTCTGATATTTAAAAAAAAAGTCTTAATTTATTTTAACTCTAAATAACAAGCAGCATTTGAATTTTTATTAATAAGTTTACTAAAAAATCGTTAACATATGTCTATCGTTAAATCTACAGATTGTCATATTTTTATTATCCAAAAATTCTATAAATTGCTATAAATTGCTATAAATGTCAAAGAAAAAGAAATGAATATTAAAAATAGCCTAAAGCTACTGGCTTTTTTACTTACAATACAGATAACTGGACAAATAAGTCATAAAGATCTGGAAAACCAAAGTAAAGCAGCATATTATTCATACACAAACTTAGATAGTCTTTTCAAGATTTCAAGGATCTTAGAAAAATCTAGTAACAGCTGCATAAGTTATAATGGAAAAACTAATGTTGCCTCGGCCTATTATAAATTAGGAAAATTTAAAAAATCAGAGGAGATTTCACTTAAAGTACTGTTAGATTTAAAAGGTGCTACTACTACTTGTGATTTAAACAACAAGTCTAATGCACTAACACGTTTATTTTGGATAAAAAATAACGAAAGAAAATTTAATGAAGCAATTAAATATTTAAATCAAAGAAGAGAACTTCTAGAAAGTTATTCTGAAAGAGATGATAAATATTTAATAAAAAAAATAGGTATCAAAACAAGTCTTGCATTAGTGAAAAATAGTTTAGGTTTTCACAAGGAGGCAATTGAGTTAGCAAAACAGGCAATAATAGAATATTCTCAAATAAAATATGAATTTAGCTTCATACATAACTATCCTCTTAAAGTTAGCAGAGCTAGCGCATACAATATCCTAGGAGACTCATATCTTGGATTAAGTTCCGATAGTCAAAACTCACAATATCTAGATTCTTGTTTGATTAATTACAAGAAGGCTTTTCTTGTAACAGAAGAGTTTTATCCAAAACATAAAAACTCTAAAAGTTTATATAATTTAAGAGTTGCAAATGTTTTTATTAAAAAAGGACAATTTATAGAGGCTCTTAAAAAAGTTAATAACTGTGACTTGTTAGACAAATCTCAAGACTTCAACTTTTTAAAATCATTAATTTTTAAAAAATTAAAAAAGGTTGATTCTTCTTTGTATTATTCATATAAATTTTTAAAATTCAAAAATAAAAGTCCAGATACTCAAAAAAGTAAAATTGTTGTCTACAATATTTTAGCTGAACTGTATAATGAAAGAAACAAAATAGATAGTGCTTTTAAGTACTCTAAATTAGCAATGGGTATGTTAAAAAGGTTTAATGAAAATAAATCAAATGCTCACAAAACCCATCATATATATGATTTTAATCAAATAAAAAAAGTAAATAATTACATCATAAAAAAAGAGTTCAATAAAAGAAAACAGTTAATCATACTATTTCTTTTAATAATTTTTTCTGGTTTAATTTTTGGTTATTTTTTCTTAAAAAGAAAGAAAGAAAGATATGATTACCTGAGACCTCCCGTAAAAAAAGAATATTCCATAAACATAGAAATAGAAGAAATAGTATTAAAAAATCTTGAAGTCTTTGAGCTGTCCAATGATTTTTTGAGTAGTAACTTTAATATATCAGTTTTAGCAAAAAAACTAAACACAAACACATCATATTTATCCTCTATTATCAATGAAAAAAAAGAAAAAACCTTCAAGGTATATATTACCGAATTGAGAATTAATTATTTAATACAAAATCTAGAAAAAGACCCTATGTTAAGAAAATATACAGTTAAAGCATTGGGAGAAGAAATTGGGTATACAAATGCATCTTCCTTTTCTAGATCATTTAAAAATTATACTGGAATGCCTCCTTCTAAATATCTAGACTCATTAGAATGATAAAAAAATATTTAATATTTATATTTTTAAATCACTTTTTAAAAAACTTACTAAAAGGATTTGATGCAAAAATAAATTAGAACTGTATATAAAAATAACTGCCTTAATTAAGACAGTTATTCTCTCTTTTTCATACAATTAACCCTAAAAGTTTACAAGTACTAGGCAAAGATATTATTTATTAATACAACCTTGGAACTACTGTAGTTGCTATTTATAAAAAGCATCATGTTTAAATGGATAGAAAATTTAGTAAACTCTAGACTTTTTTTCTTGTTATCAAAAAAAACCAACCTAGTGGAATTAACATTAAAAGAACATAAGAAATTAAAGAAATAGTGCTTCCTGTTTGAATTACTTTCGGCTCAAATTTAAATTCTATTAAATGTCTTCCAGCAGGAATTTCCATTCCTCTTAACACATAATTAACACTTATATGAGGCTTTAATTCACCATCTATATAGGCATTCCAACCATCTTTGTAATAAATTTCTGAAAATACTGCAAATTCATTTTGATTTGAAAAGGAGTCATAGCTTAGAGCATTCAACGAATATTCTGTGAGTTTAATGGTAGCTGTAGTATCTATATTGTATTTTACAGAATCTTCAAACCCGTAAGGATTATAATCTCTAAGTATGGCAACTTCTTTTGTATTTAAGCTATCCAAGGCTATTATTTCTTCATCTGCAGTTTGCACATATCTAATCTCGTTAACAAACCAAGCGTTTCCATTTGCATCGGGGTTTTGCTGCGCTTGTTCTTTACCATCATCTCCAGGTAGAATAAAATACTTAACATTTAGCATATTATAAACCTGCATATTTTGTTTTGCTAACTGAAATTCAATTAAATCTTGATATCTACCCATTTTAGCAGCATGATATCCTCCAATAGATTTATGAAAATAAGAGGTTCTTCCGTCTTGAAAAGGGTCTCCTGTAAAATTAGCTACTCTATAGTGACTTTTATCTTTTTGTATTTGTATGTCAGCTGCTGTTGCTATAAATGGTTTGTCGATTTTCCTGGCTGATTTAAAATCATTTTGATTTACATATCTGAGATTTACTTGAACCAGATCAACTAAAATTAAAGCTGCAAAACCTATAATTGCAGTTGTTTGATTCAGTTTTTCTTTTAAAAATAACCAAAGAATTCCAAAACTAAGACAAATCAGTACAATGGATCGTATACTATCAGAATATAACATAGACTCCCTATCTGCCTTTACAGCATCTAATAATCCTTCATATTGTGCATAATTGGCATCTCTTAATCCTTCAAACGGTGAAAAAATAACGGCATAAAACAATCCGAAAATCACCAATCCAACACTAACGTACAGTGCTTTTATTAATGCTTCTTGTTTATTTTTTGTAGCTACCTTTAATGAGAAAAATTCTTTAAGAGCTAAAATACCGAGTAAGGGAATACATAATTCCGCAATTACTTGAAAAGAAGATACCGCTCTGAACTTATTGTACAAGGGTACATAATCAATGAAAAAATTGGTTAAAAACTCAAGGTTTTTACCCCAGCTCATTAATATTGCAAAAACAGTTGAAGCAACTAACCAATATTTTATTTTCCCTCTTACTAAGAAAACACCTAAAAAGAAAAAAAGAAAAATTACAGCTCCAATATATGCTGGTGCTTCAACAATGGGCTGATTTCCCCAATAGGTATAAACTTGTTTCGTGAATCCAACAGCTTGTTTTGGTCCAGCAATAGCTTCTACATGCTCATAGGTTTTAGAATCTTTATCTAATTTTTCAACAGTTCCTCCTCCCATATATCTTGGAACTAATAAGTTAAAAGTTTCTGAAATTCCGTAGCTAAATTGTGTTATGTATTCTTTGGTCAAACCAGAAGTTATCTCTTTATCTGCTCCATCTTGATCAATAGTCAATGAAGAGTTACCCCGGGTACTAACATCTGCATATTCTTTGGTAGCCATCAATCTTGTTGAATTAACACCAACTGCTAATAGCATTGCAATAATGATCAATGAAGATTGTGTTATAAACTGATTGAATTTATTTTTTTTAATAGCATCAATTAATTCAATTATACATAAAATTAAAATAGCAAATAACAGATAATAAGTCATCTGGGGATGATTTGCCTTAATCTCTAAAGCTGTAGATAATCCTGTAATCACAAAACCTAGCAAATACCGTTTCTTAAAAATCCAAATAACACCAGCTAAAACCATTGGCATGTATGCAATTGCATGCGCTTTTGCGTTATGTCCTGCACCAAAAATAATAATTAAATAGGTAGAAAAACCAAAAGCTAATGAACCAATAATGGCTAATTTCCAATCTACTTTAAAAGCCATTAATAAAATATAAAAACCAAAAAAGTATAGAAATAAATAATCTGCAGGTCTAGGAAGGAAACGAATGAAATTATCTAGAGTAGTAATATAATCGTTTGGAAAATAAGTCCCTATCTGATAGGTAGGCATTCCGCTAAAAGCACTTTCTGCCCAATAAGGCTCTTCACCCGTTACCTGTCTAAAATCGTTTACTTCTTTAGCCATTCCAATATGCTGAGTAATATCAGATTGAGCTAATTTTTCTCCTTTTAAGACAGGATGAAAATATAGCAGAGCGGCAATAATAAAAACAAATAGCGAAACTAAATGAGGTAAGATTTTTTGTAAATTCATATTAATCTATTTCTTCAAAATCTACATATTCTCCAACAGAATTATTTCCTTGATTCTTAGAGCTAGGGTTCTTATCTATAATCGTCTCACCTTCTTTGGTGGATGAATCTTCTCTTTGTTGATTTTGATCGGTGTATTTTTTCTGGGCTTTTGCCTGCATGTTTCCTACAGCTTTTTTTATGAGAAGAGGACCAAATATTCTTGCTAAAAAACGAAAAGCATAGTATACAAATATAAAAATCAGAAGTGTTCTAAATAAACCCATTAATTCTGCTTGTTGCATGTTCAAATTAAATTAAAAACCAAAAGTAACAATTTGCGGATAATTGATACGTTAATAGAATACAAAATTTAACAGTCTTAAAAAAGTATTTATTGCATTTGATGAGTCCTATTTTTAGAGTATGTTTGTGTAAAGCCAAAAAAATTGAAATTTTTTAAAGGAATTTATTTAATCCCTAAACTCCAAAAATTATGGATTGTATGCTTAATGGTATTCAGTCAATCCATTCTCGCTCAATACACAAATGTTATCAATGCAAACAGACCAGGTTTATCAGAAAGCCCGTATAGTGTTGGTTCTGGTGTTTATCAGTTAGAAACAAGTGTCTTTTATCGAGAAACAAAAATACATCCAACATTTTCAAGACCTCAATCAAAAGGAGTAGATTTTTTATTTAGAACTAGTTTTTTTAATGAAAAGTTAGAATTTAATTTAAATTTTGCAGAACAAAAAGAACAAGTGTCATTTCAAAATATTTTTGATTCGAGTTACTTTAAAACAGGTTTTAGTAAATTAACAATTGGTGCAAAGTATTTAGTTTATGAACAAAAATACACAGATAAATCAAAAGAAATAAGAAGCTGGGTAGCACGCAATAGTTTTGATTACAATAGACTTATACCTTCAATTGCAGTTTATGTTGGTGTTAATACGGGAATTTATAAAGCAAGTAGTTTTTATCCTAAAGCTGGAATATTGCTACAGAATGATCTTAGCTATAATTTTAATATTATCACAAATATATACTATGATCGAATAGGAACTGAGCTTCCAGAATTCTCATACATCATTACGGCTACCTATAGTTTTAGTGAAAGGTGGTCTACTTTTATAGAAAATCAAACAATGCTAGATGAATACCAGTTTCAATCTAGTATAGGAACAGGGTTTGCTTTCTTATATAATAAAAATATACAATTAAATAGTTCTTTACGATTGTTAGCAAATGCAAATTATTCAGGTTACTATACATCAATTGGTGCTTCCTACAGATTTGACAGACACGTTGATAAAGCTACTAATTTAGATAAAAATAGAAATCAATTAAAAGTTAAAAAAAGTTTTTCAAGAAGAGTAAAAGGTTTTTTTGGTAAATTATTTAATAACGTTACCAATGTCTTCACTAAAAAAGGCAAAAGAAAATCTACAAAAAAATCTAAGTTAAAAACACAAACTGTTGAATCTATTAAAAAGAACACAGGCATAAATCAAGACAATATCAATAACACCAATCTACAGGTAAAACCTTTAAGAGTAAAACCAAAAAGAACACGAGTAAGACCTACAAAAATAAAACCAACTAAAGATAAAACTAAAAAAGGTTTTATGGGTATCTTTAAGGGGAAATCCATTGATAAAGATGAACCTGAAAAAGATAGTGAGAAAGGACCAAAAGAACTAGAACGAGAAATTAAAAAACTAGAACGAGAGATCAAAAAAGATGATGCTAAAAATGATAAGAAAAAGAAAAAAGAAAAGAAAAAACTAGAAAAAGAAAAAAGAAAAAAAGAGGCGAAAAATAAGAAAAAAGAAAATGATGATGATGATGATGATGATGATGATGATGATGATGGAAATTGAATTTAAAATAATAAAATACATAATTTAGTTTCATGGTTACGCTAAAAGAGATGACTACAGAAAAGGAAATGAAGAAATTTGTAAAATTTCCTTTCTCTATATATCAGGACAACGCTTATTGGGTTCCACCAATAATTAAAGAAGAGTTAGAGGTTCTTAATAAAAAGCACAATCCTGCTTTTGAAAATGCTGAAGCACGTTTTTTTGTTGCTATAAAAAATGGTGAAACTGTCGGCCGTATTGCTGCCATTATTAACTGGCACGAGGTAAACAATCAACAAATTAAAAAAATGCGTTTTGGTTGGTATGATGTAATTGATGACATCGAAGTTTCTAACATACTTATTAAAAAGGTAAAAGAAATTGGAAAAGAAAATGACTTAGTTTACATAGAAGGACCTGTTGGCTTTTCTAACCTTGACAAAGTGGGTGTTTTAACGGAAGGTTTTAATCATATTGGTACAATGGTTACATGGTATTCTCTTCCTTACTACAAGGAACATTTAGAGCAATTAGGTTTAATAAAAGAGAAAGAGTACCTAGAGAATAAATTTAAATTATCAAATGTAGATGGTCCATATTATGAAAGAATATCAAAGTTAATTCAACATAGGTTTAAACTTAGATCTTTAAATTTTTCAAAGACAAAAGACATCATGCCTTTTGTAGATGAAATGTTTGAATTATTTAACAAAACCTATGTTACATTGTCATCTTATGTTCCAATTACAGATAATCAAATTAATTATTTTAAAAAGAAATATATCAGTTTTATCAATCCAGAATTTATAAAATTTGTAATTGATGAACAAGGAAGACTTGTTGCTTTTGGGATAATGATGCCATCTTTTTCTCAAGCACTTCAAAAAGCAAAAGGTAAATTATTTCCCTTTGGCATTTTTCATCTTTTAAAAGCTAGAAAAAATGCAAAAACAGTAACATCTTATTTAATTGGTGTAGATCCAGCATATCAAAACAAAGGAATAACAGCAATTATTTTTAGCGAGTTTACAAAAAGTTTTAATGCATTAGGCGTAGAAACAATCATTAGAACTCCAGAATTGGAAGACAATATTGCCATACATCAATTATGGAAAAGTTTCGATCCAGTAACACACAAAAGAAGAAGTACTTATAGAATGAATATTTAAGATTTAGTATAGAAAAAATAAAAAAATGCAATTATTTTATAATTCAACAATAGATAAAAACACTCTACAAATTACTTTTGATAAAATTGAAAGTAGACATATTGTAAAAGTACTTCGAAAAAAAGAAGGGGATGCCATATATATTACTAATGGAAAGGGTCAAGTATTTAATTGTAAAATAACAATTGCAAATGACAAAAAGTGCTTAGTCTCAATTTTAGGTAAAGAAGAAAAAAAACAATTTAAAGATTATTATCTTCATGTAGCTATTGCACCTACAAAGAATAATGATCGACTAGAATGGTTTATAGAAAAAGCAACAGAAATTGGAATTGATGAAATCACTCCAATCATTTGCCAGAATTCTGAAAGGAAAATTATTAAAAAAGAACGTCTAGAAAAAATTATAGTAGCTGCTATGAAACAATCGTTAAAATTCTATTTACCAAAACTAAATGAAGCCGTTTCTTTTTCAGAATTTCTTAAAAAGAAACAAAAAGGTGATATATACATTGCACATTGTGAAGAAAGTGAAAAAAAATATTTAAAATCAGTTGTAAAACCTAAAGACTCTGTAACTATTTTAGTTGGGCCTGAAGGAGACTTTACTGTAACTGAAATTTCAGAAAGTATAGCAAAGAATCATATTCCAATTACTCTAGGAATCAACAGATTAAGAACAGAAACTGCAGCGTTGGTTGCGGTTCAGAATATTTCGTTTATCAATCAATAAGAAACCTTATCATGCTTTTAAATTCATTTTATTTGTATCTAAAAAAGTTCGTTATAATTATTTTTTTAAGTGTTAGTTTTCAAAATTTTGCTCAAGAAATAGCTATTTTAAAATATAATGGTGGAGGAGATTGGTATGCAAACCCCACGGCCCTTCCAAATTTGATTGGATTTTCAAATAAGCATATAAATACTCTAATTTCAGAAAATCCAAGGTCAATTGCTGTGGACAATAGTGATCTTTTTAATTATCCAATTGTATTTATGACTGGACATGGAAATGTCTACTTTACAGAAGAGGAAGCTAAAAATTTACGTGAATATTTAATTTCTGGAGGATTTCTTCACATATCAGACAATTATGGACTAGATAAATACATAAGAAGAGAACTTAAGAAAGTTTTTTCTAAAATAGAGTTGCAAGAAATTCCAAATAACCATCCTATTTACAATCAAACATTTATTTTTAAAAATGGATTGCCTAAAATTCATGAACACGATAAAAAAGAACCAAAAGGTTTTGGACTGTTTTTTAAGGGAAGGTTGGTTTGTTTTTATGACTATGAATCTGATCTAAGTGATGGGTGGGAAGATGCCTCTATTCATAACAACCCAGAGGAAATTCGTTTAAAAGCATTACAAATGGGATCTAATATTATTGAATATGCTTTTAAAAACTGATATAAACATACCAATAGACAACATAAAAATTAATTTTGACACAGAGGGTCTTTGGGTTTTAAATATAGCCTTAGCAGTTATTATGTTTGGAGTTGCATTATCTATTAAGATAACTGACTTTAAACGATTACTACAAAAACCAAAGCTACTATTAGTGGGTGTTTTTTCACAATTTTTCTTACTGCCAGCACTCACATTTGTAGCTATTTTAATAATAAAACCTCATCCTAGTTTTGCTTTAGGTATGATGATGATTGCTGCTTGTCCTGGTGGAAATGTTTCTAACTTTTTTAGTAAAATGGCAAAAGGAAATGCAGCATTATCTGTTAGCTTAACTGCTTTTGCCACTGTTATATGTCTAATAATGACTCCGTTTAATTTACAATTTTATGGCGGGCTGTATGAGCCTACAAATACTATTTTAAAAACAGTTGAATTAAATCCTATTGAATTATTTAAACTAGTATTATTAATTTTAGGAATTCCGATTATATTAGGAATGACATTAAATCATTACTTTGAGAACATTGCTAAAAAAATTGAAGCTCTACTCAAACCCTTTTCAATGATCGTATTTTTAGCTTTAATTAGCATAGCCTTTTATGAGAATATTGAGATCTTTTTAAAACACATCCATTTAGTTGCTGCGTTGGTTATTTTTCATAATATTGGAGCTTATATTATTGGTTTTTATACCGCAAAAGGATTTGGGTTAGATAAAAGAGATCAAAAAACGATTTCTATGGAAACAGGAATTCAAAATGGAGGTTTAGGATTGTTATTAATTTTTCAATTCTTTGATGGTCTGGGAGGAATGGCCTTATTAGCTGCATTTTGGGGGATATGGGATGTTTTCTCTGGTATGATTCTCGGAGCCTACTGGGGAAAAAAGAATAATTAACTAAAAATAGCTATGTGATTTTGAAAACACTTTGGTATTATCTTTTTAAAATTCTTATCAAGTGCTCTTTATTTTTCTATACCAAAAGAATACTAGTAAAAGGTAAAGAAAATATCCCCAAAAAAGGAGCTATTTTGTTTGTGGTAAATCATCCAAATGGTTTGATAGATCCTCTAATTGTAGCTGTAAACAACCCAAGAGTGCAACATTTTCTTGTTCGGGCTGCTAGTTTTAAAAAACCTTTGATCAAAAGATTCCTAGAAAGTCTAAATCTAATGCCCATTTATAGGATGAGAGATGGTGTTAAACAATTAGGAAATAATAAAGATGTGTTTGATAAATGCTTTACCTTGTTAAACAATCAAAAAGCTTTAATGATTTTTCCAGAAGGCAGCCATGATAAAAGAAGAACAGTTAGAACCTTAAGTAAGGGGTTTTCTAGGATTGTTTTTGGAGCCTTAGAACAAAACCCAGCATTACAAATCCATATCATACCTGTAGGATTAACCTATCAAAACCCTTCTGTTTACCCTTCAAATGTTTGCCTACATTACGGAAGCCCAATATTGGCAAATGATTTCTATAAACCCCTTATTATTAATTCAGAAATTAAACGATTGAAAGATGTTATTACTTCTCAATTAAAAACTCTTTGTGTTCATATTCCTATAGATGAAAATTATGAAAAAACTTTAGCCAAATTAACTGCAGCTAATGTAGATTTTACTGAAGTTGAGCTGGTAAACTCAATGATTACATCTAGCATAATATCTGGGAGAGAAAAAAAACTTAATCTAGTAGGCTTTTTGAAACCGTTTATAATCTTAAATAGTATCATACCTTGGATTATCTGGAAATATACAAAAAGTAAGATTGATGAATTTGAATTTATAGATACTTTTAGATACGGTATTGGTACAATTACCGTGAGTGTAAACTTAATGATACAGACCTATTTGGCAAGTTTTTTTTATCAATGGATATTAGGGTTGGTTTACCTAGCAAGTTCATTACTATTACTTTTATTGTATAGTAAATTTCAACCTATTACTGTAAAATAGCCTCTTGAATAATCTGCTGTATTTTTGTTCTAATATCTTGATCTACGAGTACATAATTCTCCATGGTTGGAAAAACTCTATTAGAAAGAAAAACATAGAGAATTCCACTTACTGGATCTGCCCATGTATAGGCACCTGTAAATCCACTATGACCAAAACTTTCATCAGACACACATCCACAAGTAGCCATAATGGTTGAATCTAACTGAGGCTTATCAAAACCCAAGCCTCTTCGAACTTTTTTATCTGAATAATACCGTTTATTAAACTTATTAAAGGTTGCTGCTTTAAAGTAACGTTTTCCTCCATAATATCCTTTTTGAAGGTATAATTGCATCATCTTGGCTACATCATTAGAGTTGGCAAACAATCCTGCATGACCTCCTACTCCACCAAGCATGGCAGCTCCCATGTCATGAACATAACCATGCAATAATTGATGTCTAAAATAGCTGTCTTTTTCTGAAGGAACAATAGACAGTTTATTAAATTTACCAAGTGGTAAATAAGACATTCTATTGGCTCCTAATGGCTCATAGAATTCATCATCAACTAAAACATTTAAATCTTTTTTATATCTTTTCTCTAGAGATTCTTTAAAAATGTAGTAACCTAAATCACTGTACTTATACCCCGGTTTTTCTCTCTGTTCAGCGTCTCTAATATACTTGTATATAGAATCTTTGTAGGAACTTTTTAGGTATAAGTTTTCAGCAACTTTAATTGTAAAATTTTTTGTTTTTTTAGCCCTATAAAATTTCTTTAAATTTTTATTGGTAATACTATCTTGGGTCAACTTATAAAAAGGAATCCAAGCTTTCAACTGCCCATAATGAGATAAAATTTCTTGAACAGTTACAGTGTCTTTATTAGATTTTTTAAATCTTGGGGCTATTTTTCTAACACTAGAAGATAATGCTATCTTTTTTTCTTCTTCAGCTTTTATCAACATTGGTAAAGACGCCAAAATTTTTGTTAAAGAGGCAACATCATATACATCACTGTTTTTTACAGGATTTCTCTTCTTATCTGTGTGATACCCAAAACTTTTCTCATAAACAACAACACCTTTTCTGGCAACTAGTACTTGCAAACCTGGCGACATCTTTTCTTCAAGAACAATAGTAGCAACAGAATCTATTCTTGCTAATTTTTTAGAAGACATTCCTACAGCTTCCGGAATAGAATATTGAAGCCTCTGTAGACTTTTAGTTATAATACCTGTTCCTACTGGAAATTCATTTTTAATAGAAATTGGTAGTTTCCCGCTTGCTTCAATAGCTCCAAAAATAGTTTGCGCGGTAATTTCTTGAGCTATTTCACTATTCTGATAAGCTACTAAAACTGCTTCTAAATTGGCAAATGATTTTATATTTAATAGACTATACGGACTGGCAAAAACAGCCAGAATTGTTTTATTCTTCCTTGCAATTTCATGCAACCACACTAATTCTTGATTTGAGAATTCATAGGGCTTCCATGGATGAGCATTTGATTTATGAAAGCCGACAACTACCAAGTCAAAATCTTCTAAGGTATCAATAACTTCATTTAAATTATTACTGTCTACTTTATGAATTTTTGAATACTTAGCTAAGGCATCTAAAAATTGGTCACCATTATTGTCTCCTAATGCTACATAAGCTATGTTCTTATGTTTTTTTAGATCTTCAATAGGAAGAATATTTTTCTTGTTCTTTATAATAGTTATTGAGTTTTTTACCAATTCTCTGTGAAGAACATCGTCTTCAATAGTATTTAAATCTTTTACCAAATTTAATGTATCAATTGGCTTATAAAGATGTAATCCTACTTTATACTTAGCTAGCAAGATCTTACGAACAGACTCATCTATTCTTTCTGGTGATAAAACTCCTGTTTGTATTGAGTTTTTCATCAAACTAATTGTAGCAGGAACATCTTGAGGTATTAATAAAACATCATTTCCTGCTAGAACTGCTGCCAAATCAATTTCAGCAGGGCTAGAATAATCTGCAGCTCCTTTCATATTTAGACCATCAGTAAAAATCAATCCAAGGAAACCTAGTTCTTCTTTCAACAAGTCTGTCACAACACTCGGCGATAATGAGGTGGGTAACTTTGGATTTGATTCTAGTGCAGGAATACTTAAATGTGCTGTCATTACACTAGCTATCCCAGCGTCAAAAACTCTTTTGTAAGGATATAATTCTACAGAATCTAGGCGTTGTCTGTCAAAATTTAATACCGGTAATTTAAGGTGAGAATCTGTTGCTGTATCTCCATGTCCTGGAAAATGTTTTGCATTAGCCAATACTCCTTCACTTTGCATTCCTTGACTAAATACAATGGCTTTTTGAGTAACATTTTGTTTATTTTCACCAAAAGAACGATTTCCTATAATAGGATTGAGTGGGTTTGTATTGATGTCTACAACTGGAGCAAAATTTACATGAATTCCAATGCGTTTGGCATGTCTTCCTAGGTGTTTTCCAAACTTGCGAATTAAAGTATTGTCTTGAATGGCACCTAAGGTCATATTCCAGGGAAATCTATAGGTGTTTTGTAACCGCATGTCTAAACCCCATTCTCCATCAAAGCCAATCATTAAAGGAATATTAGAAAGAGATTGGTAGAAGTTTGTTAATTGAGCTTGTTTAGTTGGTGTTCCCTGCATAAAAATCAAATTCCCTACATGATACTTTTGTATCATTTCTTTGATTTTATTTTCGTGTACAGAATCTAAATTAGAATATGCTTGTATCATAAACAACTGACCTATTTTCTGATCTATTGTCATGGAATTAAAAATGCTATCTACCCATTTTTCTTGTTCATAATAATCGTTTGTTCTTAGCGGATCAAAGTTTTGACCATAGGAATTAAAAATTGTCAATAAAAAGGAAACAAAAAAAAGTTTTTTTAACATAAAATATGTTCTAAGTTTTAAGAAACTAAAAAGCGCTTGTGCCAACTATTTAGTAAAGGAACTTCCCAAAGAGTTTCTAATTCTTGTTTAGTAGTAATCATATTGTTGAAAACAATGGTTTCTGCAGTTATTTTATGAGCAAGTACAAATTCTTTGAAAATAGTCATTTTCACACTGTTAATATGTCCCCCATCTTTGAATGAAATATTCATTTTATTCATCATATCTAAATCTAACGCCTTCTCCACATCTTGAACAAAACGAACAGAAGAATCAATAGAACAACCAGAAACATTGCTAAACCCTTCATCAACAGCCAATATTAGAAATTGATTGTATTTGATAATGAAAGACCCCTGTAAATCAGAACCATGTTTTGTCCATTGACCAACAAATAATTTCGCTTTATCTGAGATAAGCGCAACCTCTTGAGTTGTGAACTCTCTATCAGATTGATAGATCCAAACTCTTGAATGACTTGGTAAATTTTCAAATTCTACAAACATACTTTCTATCGTAAATTAAATTTTTGCTGCAATGCTTGCAGCTTATCTGTATCTGACATGTCTTTTTTTGGAGCAGACATTCGTTGCTTTATAGCTTGTAATACTTTTTTAGTATATAGAGGGAAATCTGCGTTTTGAATCCATGAATTATACCCAGGATTCTCTTTTAAAACATCTTCAACAGTTCTACCTTTATATTTACCAAATGAAAAAATTTCTTGATCTTCATCATTAAATAAAATAAATCCAGCAAAATCAGCTCTTTTAGAATGAGTAGAATAGTCACTTAAGGCTTCTACAGAGTTTTCTATATCATCATATTTATCTAACTGTGCTTTTAAAATCTCATAGGTTGCATTGGTATCTGCTTCCGCAGAATGCGCATCTTCTAATACTTTATCACAATAAAACTTATAGCCAGCGCTTAATGTTCTTTGTTCTTTTTTATGGAAAATTACTTGCACATCAATTGCCTTTCTATCATGCATATCAAAATCAATACCAACTCTTAAGAATTCTTCAGCTAATAATGGGATATCAAAACGATTGGAATTAAAACCAGCTAAATCAGCATCGTGAATTAAATTATAAACGGTCTGAGCTAATTCTTTAAATGTAGGCTCTGTAACTACTCTTTCATTTGTGATTCCGTGAATAGCACTAGTTTCTGCAGGTATTTCTATTTCTGGGTTCACCAACCATGTATTACTTTCCTTATTTCCATTAGGAAATATTTTCAACATTGAAATCTCTACAATTCTATCATTTCCAATATTAATTCCAGTAGTTTCTAAATCAAAAAAAACAATAGGTTTGGTCAACTTTAATTCCATAAATAAATAGGTTATTTTTATATCCTAAAAGTACAGAATTTTATATAAAAATATCGAATAAATAGTTGTCTTTTTATAAATAAAAATCCGAGATTAGTGTAATCATTTAAAACTATATAATCAGTCATTATATTACGTTTAAATGAACTCACAATAATTTATATGCCAAAAAAAGGAAAAGCAAAGAATACTGTCAATAAAGCAAAACATTCAAAACTAATGAATCGAAAGATCACTAAAGCTGCCTTGCAAAAAAAACAACATAAAGAGCATTTAAAAGCTATTATTAAAAAATCCAACGAGGAAAAATAACATCATAAAAAAGCCTGAGCATAGCTCAGGCTTTTTTTAGTTTTAAAAACTAGCTAAGAATCTATGGAACCTAAAACTCGTTTCATAAAAGTGTTTAAGGCTTCTTTTTTAGGAACTCCTTCTTTTATCATTTTAGCTACCTCAATAGCACCATACATATTAGAAATTAATTCACCTATAACGTCTAATTCATCATCTTTTAAAGATGGAACTTCTGTTAAGGATTCTAGAGTATCTATTGTTTCTAACAAATAATCTTGATCGTTTTCTTCTATAAAGCTTGTTAAATGTTTTATAATAGGTAATTTCATATATACATTATTATTCTCCTAAAAATTCTCTTAAAACATCAAACTTATTAGTTTGTATCTGATCTTTAAAAACTCCTTCAGAAAAAGCAGCAAAGGTTGGCAAATTGTCAACTGTAGCTAATTTTCTACTTAGTGGAAATTTTTCAGCATCTGCAATTACAAATATAGTTTCTGTATTTTCTGAAGCTAGTTTTTTAAACTTAGGTTTCATAATACGACAGTTACCACACCAAGTTGCAGTATATTGAACCACAACCTTTGGATTGTTTTCAATCAATTCAGCTAAGTTATCTTCGCTTAATTCTTGTAGCATATCTTTAAAATTAGTGAACTGCTAAATACTCAGCAGTATCTTTTGCGTTTGGAGCCATAGCATCTTTACCTTCTTCCCAATTAGCTGGACAAACTTCACCATGAGTTTGTAAATGAGTATAAGCATCTACCAAACGAATAAATTCTTGCACATTTCTACCAATTGGCATATGATTTATTCCTTCGTGAAAAACCATTCCTTCTTCATCTATTAAATAGGTAGCCCTATACGATACATTATCTCCTTCTACTTGAACAGTTCCTGTAGCTTCGTCATAGATTTCATTTGTGATGTCTAAAATTCCTAAAATACTAGATAAATTTCTATTACTATCTGCTAGGATAGGATAGGTTATACCCTCAATCCCTCCATTCTCTTTTGCAGTACTTAGCCATGCATAATGAACTTCTGGGGTATCACAAGATGCACCAATTACAATTGTGTTTCTTTTTTCAAATTCTCCTAATGCAGCTTGAAAAGCATGTAATTCTGTTGGACAAACGAATGTAAAATCTTTTGGATACCAAAATAACAATACTTTTTTCTTACTTTTTTTTGCTTCTTCTAATACATTTAACTTGAATGTATCTCCCATTTCATTCATTGCATCTACTGCTAAACTTGGAAAACTTTTACCTACTAGTGTTGACATTTATTATGTTTTTTTTAAGTTTAATTTTTATTTTAAAGGTGCAAAATTATGTCTTTTGATGATGTGAAAAAAGATTGTTTAATTATTTTTTTCTAATTCCGTTATAAGAAATATTTATAGCAAAAGTCAACAAAATAAGATTCTTTAAAACCCTTCAACACTGATAGTTTTTAACTATCTTAATATAAGAACTATAGATAAAAATCATTAAAAACTTTATTGTAAATTTGAGAAAAACTATAACAAAAAATTAAAACCATGGAACATAATAGTAATGGAGACATTGATAAATGTCCATTTATGAGCGGAGCACAAAAGAAATCCGCTGGTGGCGGGACAAGTAATCGAGATTGGTGGCCTAATGAATTAAAATTAAATATTTTACGTCAGAATGCCTCAAAATCAAATCCTATGGGTGATCAATTTGATTATGCCAAGGCATTCAATAGTATTGATTTTGAAGAACTAAAAAAAGATGTTATTAATTTAATGACAGATTCTCAAGATTGGTGGCCTGCTGATTATGGACATTATGGACCTTTTATGATCCGTATGGCATGGCATAGTGCTGGAACCTATAGAGTTGGTGATGGACGTGGAGGTGCAGCATCAGGCACGCATCGATTTGCACCATTGAATAGCTGGCCAGATAATGGCAACTTAGACAAAGCTCGATTGCTTTTATGGCCAGTAAAAAAGAAATATGGTTATAAAATATCTTGGGCAGATTTAATGATCTTGGCTGGGAATTGTGCTTTAGAATCTATGGGGTTTCCAACCTTTGGCTTTGCCGGAGGACGTGAAGATGTTTGGGAACCAGAACAAGATATTTATTGGGGATCAGAAACAGGATGGTTAGATAATGACAAACGATATGATACTAGTGATGGAGATTTAGAAGGTCATCTTGGAGCTGTCCATATGGGGCTCATTTATGTTAACCCTGAAGGCCCAAATGGAGAACCAGATGCCTTAAAATCGGCTCATGATATTAGAATTACTTTTGGTAGAATGGCAATGAATGATGAAGAAACTGTTGCATTGGTAGCAGGTGGCCATACTTTTGGAAAAGCTCATGGTGCTGCTGATCCAGACACATATGTTGGAACTGAACCTCATGGTGCTTCGATAGAAGAAATGAGTACTGGTTGGAAAAACACCTATAAAAGTGGTGTATTAGACGATACCATTACAAGTGGTTTAGAAGGAGCGTGGACTCCAAACCCTACACAATGGGATGATGAATATTTTGAAGTCTTATTAAATTATGATTGGGAATTAACTAAAAGCCCAGCCGGAGCTCATCAATGGACTCCAACAGCTGCTTCCAATGCAAAAAAAGCTCCAAAAGCAGGAGATGCTAATGGAACTCAGGCTCTAATGATGTCTACAGCAGATATAGCTTTAAAGACTGACCCTGCTTATTTAGAAATTTCTAAACGTTTTCATAAAGATCACAAAGCTTTTGAAAATGTTTTTGCTAGAGCTTGGTATAAATTAACTCACAGAGATATGGGTCCAATACATCGTTATTTAGGTCCAGAAGTTCCTAATGAAGAATTAGTTTGGCAAGATCCAATACCTGCAGCAACCTATACTTTAACAGATACAGATCTATTAGATCTAAAAAATTTAATTACTGATGCTGGTTTATCTTCAGCTCAATTAGTGACTACAGCATGGGCTTCTGCTTCAACCTTTAGAGGTTCAGATAAAAGAGGTGGTGCAAATGGAGGTAGAATTCGTTTAGAGCCACAAAAAAGTTGGGCCGTAAACAATCCGTATGAACTAAATAAGGTTTTAGCCGCTTATGAAGCAATTCAACAAAAATTTAGCAAAGAAGTTTCTATCGCCGATCTTATTATTTTAGGTGGTAATATTGGAGTTGAAATAGCTGCAAAAAATGCTGGTTATGATATTTCTATTGATTTTACGCAAGGAAGAGGAGATGCTTCACAAGACCAAACAGATTTGGAGTCTTTTGGATATTTAGAGCCTTTGGCAGATGGATTTAGAAATTATATTAAATCTGGTTTAAATATTGCTGCTGAAAACTTATTAGTTGATAGAGCTAACCTACTAACACTTTCTATTCCTGAAATGACTGTTCTAATTGGAGGACTAAGAGTTTTAGGAGCTAATTATGATGGTTCTAATCATGGAGTTTTTACAGAAAATACAGGGAACTTAACCAATGATTTCTTTACAAATGTTTTAGACTTATCAAATACATGGAGCGCAACTTCAACAGATGATACGCTATTTGAAGGAAAAAACCGTAAAACAGGTAAGGTTGACTTTGTTGGAACTCGTGCAGATTTAATTTTTGGATCTAACACAGAGCTTAGAGCTGTTTGTGAAGTATATGCTTCAGATGATGGAGAAAAACGTTTTGTACAAGATTTCATTACTGCTTGGACTAAAGTAATGAACTTAGATCGTTTTGATTTAGTTTAAAACAAATTTTAAAGCTCTCTAAAATAAAAATTTTAGAGAGCTTTTTTTTATGTTATTACTTTAACTCTAGTACCACTAAAATTAGCATTACCTGTTAATTTGTCTATTTTATTATCATCAGTTAAATCATTAATGCTTTCACCTGCATTTTCTTCTGCTAGTTTAATTTTTGTTCCATTCCTATTGTGCCCAAAACCGTGAGGAATACTTAAAACCCCCTCCTTCATTTCATCACTAATTTCAACTGGTAATTCTATACTACCAACATTAGATATTATTTTTATTTTTTGGTGATCTGTAATTGAAAGATTAATAGCATCTTTAGAACTCATTAGAACAGTACATCTATTTTTACCTTTCATTAATAGTTTAGAGTTATGCATCCAAGAATTATTATTTCTTAAATGTCTCCTCCCTATTAAAGCAAAAGGATATTTAGTTTCTTCCTCTTTGGTATCTTTACATAACTCTTTATTTAATCTTTTTAAATCATCAATAAAGATTTTTGGCGAAACATTGATTTTTTTATCTACAGTAAAAATTCTTTTTATTAAAAGTGGCTGCAAAGATCCTAAATCTATTCCATTAGGGTTTTCTTTTAGTTTATTTACAGACAAATTAGCTTCTTTATACGGAGAGTGTTGAAACATATTATCTAACATCATTTCTGGTGTTAACGAATTCTTTTTCTCTGTTATTCTTTCCGTTAATTCATTTAATATTTGCCAATCATGTTTTTGATTTTCATCTTTCTCAAATAAAACTTCAGATAGTTTTGCAGTGTTTCTAATAGCTAACTGATGAAAAACTAAATCATAATGTAGCGTTTCTAATCCGTTGGTAGTAGGTAAAATTATATTTGCATATTTACTTGTTTCATTTAAATAAATATCTATAGAAACCATAAAATCTAGTTTCTCTAAAGCTTTTTCCATTTTTTTACCATTTGGAGCAGACAAAACTGGGTTTCCTGCAGTACAAATAAACATTTTTATTTGCCCCTCACCTTCTGTTAAGATTTCGTCTGCTAAAGTAGCTACAGGTAATTCTCCAGAATATTCTGGTAAATTATGAACACGACTTCGATATCTATCAAAGTTACCAACTTTGCCTTGTATGCCTGTCATATAGACCAAATCAATAGCTGGTTTTGTAAACATTGCGCCACCAACTTTATCCATATTATTGGTAACAATATTTAGCACATTAATTAACCACTGACAAATTCCTCCATATTCTTGGGTAGAAACTCCCATTCTTCCATAACAAACCGCAGTTTTAGAGTTCATAAAATCTTTTGCAATTTTTTGTATCTCTAAACTATCTATGCCTATTAGAAGAGCAGTCTTTTTTGGTGAATACTCTTTAACAATTTCTTTAATTTCCTCTAAACCTTTTAAATAATTTGAAAGGTGTGTTTTATCTTCTATTCCCTGGTCAAAAATCACATGCAACAAAGACAATAAAAAAAGAGCATCTTTTCCAGGATTTATATATAAATGCTGGCTAGAGATCTTAGAAGTTTCGGTAAACCTTGGATCAATATTTATAACCTTACCTCCTCTTTTTTGAATACTTTTAATTTTTTGAGGAAATCCTGGTGCGGTTAATAAACTTCCGTTTGATGCACCTGGATTAGCACCTAAAATTAATAAATAATCTGTTCTTTCTATATCAGGAATAGGAATTAACATTTGATGACCAAACATTTTTAAAGAAGCAATATGATGGGGTAATTGATCGGCTGAAGTTGCAGAATATTTTTGCTTAGTCTTTAAACTTTTTAAAAATGGTCCTCCATATAACATTGACCCTACATTATGCACATTAGGATTTCCTTGATAAGTAGCAACTGCATTATTGCCATATTTTTCTTGAATTTTCTTTATTTGAATTTCCACTTCATCAAAAGCCTCTGACCAAGAAATTTCTTGCCAACCATTTTCTGTTCTCTTTATAGGTGTTTTTAATCTATCTGGATCTTCATACAGATCTTTTAATGCTAAAGACTTAGGGCAAATGAAACCTTTACTTAAAGGGTCTTTTTTATCACCAACAATAGAAATTACTTTTTTTTCTTTGTATGTGATTTCTAAACCACACATAGCTTCACATAAATTACAAGTTCTGTAATGTATTTTATCATCTAACATAAAAAGAATTTAATAGATACTACAAGTTAGTGAAAATAATATAACATACTATATTAAAAAATCATGAGTATACACCCTGAATTATCTTTAAAGCTACTTGCTCGCAAATAAAGTAACATCACCTACAGAAACTTCTTGCTCTCCAAGTATGATGAGCCTTTCAACTACATTTCTTAGCTCCCGTATATTACCAGTCCAGTCATACTCTTGCAATAAGGCAATTGCTTCAGAAGAAAACTCTTTTTTTGCCACACCTTGTTGGCTAGCAATCTTTTGAGAAAAGTGATGAATCAACAATGGGATATCATTCCTGCGGTCATTTAAGGCAGGAACTTTAATTAAAATGACAGCCAATCTGTGGTATAAATCTTCTCTAAATCTTCCTTCTTTTATTTCTTTTTTTAAATCTTTATTAGTGGCAGCAACTATTCTTACATTTACTTTTATATCTCTATCACTTCCAACTCTTTGAATTTTATTTTCCTGTAATGCTCTTAATACTTTTGCCTGAGCAGACAAACTCATATCTCCAATTTCATCCAAAAAAATTGTGCCATTATTAGCTGCTTCAAATTTTCCTGCCCTATCTTTATTTGCACCTGTAAAACTTCCTTTAACGTGCCCAAAGAGCTCACTTTCTATTAATTCTGATGGAATTGCAGCACAATTTACTTCTATTAACGCAGATGAAGATCTATCTGATTTTTCATGTAGCCAATGAGCAACTAATTCCTTTCCTGTTCCATTTGGTCCGGTTATTAATACTCGTGCATCTGTAGAAGCAACTTTTTCAATCATTTCTTTTATATGAGTAATTGCGTCACTTTCACCAATCATCTCATAATTCTTACTCACCTTCTTTTTCAATCGCTTATTTTCAACAACCAATACTTTTCTATCCAAAGCATTGCGTACTGTATTTAACAAACGATTTAAGTCAGGTGGTTTCGAAATATAATCAAATGCACCCAACCGCATTGTGTTAACCGCCGTATCTAAATCACCATGACCAGAAATCATGACAAAAGGGGTTTCAGGTTTTATTTTTTTTGCTTTTTCTAAGACCTCTACTCCATCCATTTTGGGCATTTTTATATCGCACAAAACTAAATCATACTCATTATCTTTAATTTTTTCAATACCCTGAAGCCCATCCTCAGCTTCTTCAACCAAATAGGTATCACTTTCTTCCGAAATAATTTTAATTAGTACTCTTCTGATGGCCGCTTCGTCCTCTATAACTAAAATTTTACTCATTATAAACCTAATTTTTAATTACACTTTCTTTTTTATAACACTAGTGATTTTTTTTTAAAAGTCGAATTTAATATCTGCGAGAACTTTAATTGACAACTATTTAGAAAAAAAACTTACTAATAACGATATCATTTGAATGAAAATCTAATACGTCTTTCTAGAATGATTGGACACTTTGTTTACTTCGTAATAATAAAAGTGAAAAAAAATAACTAAAAGTGCCAGTCTTATTTCAATTTATCATTTAGATAATCAAAAAAACAAATCTAGTGAAATCAACATTATAATTATATTTTTTTATTACTTACCTCCGTAAATTAAGGTTTGATTTAGTGAATTACACTCTTTTTTATTATGCATGCATAATTTTTTTTCAATTTACTATGCGTGCATAATAAATTTTTATATCTTTGACAAAATGGACAAAAGTAAATCTATAGATCATCAATTAAGAGCAACTTGGCAGGCTGTTGCAAAACTTTATAATGAGCGAGCAGCAAAGCATGACAGCACTATGGCAACAGCATTTGTGCTCTTAAACATTGATTATGAAAAAGGAACACCCTCAACGGCTTTAGGACCTTTAATGGGTATGGAACCAACGAGTCTCTCTAGAATTTTAAAAACTATGGAAGATAAAGGGGCAATCTGTAGAGAAAAAAATCCTAGTGATGGAAGAAGTGTTATCATAAAACTAACAGACTATGGAAAGAAAATGAGAGAGTTGTCCAGACAGTCTGTGATTATTTTTAACAATGTTATTAATAGTCATGTAACTAACGATGAAATACAAGCTTTTTTTAAAGTAACCTCAACTATAAATAAACTCATCGCAGAAAAAATGATTTATCAAGAAAATACTCAAGATAAAAAAGCGGTATAAAACAAATCAAAAAAACAAAATGACTAGAAGAATTAAAAAAGTAGCAATAGTTGGTTCCGGAATTATGGGGAGTGGTATTGCTTGTCACTTTGCCAATATTGGCGTAGAAGTTCTTTTATTGGACATAGTTCCAAGAGAATTAAATGACAAAGAAAAGGCAAAAGGCCTGACGATGGAGAACAGTATCGTTCGTAATAGGTTGGTTAATGATGCATTAATGACTTCATTGAAATCGAAACCCTCTCCTATTTACTCTCAAAAATTTGCTGATAGAATTACCACAGGAAATATTGAAGATGATTTGCATAAAATTAAGGGGGTAGATTGGGTTATGGAAGTTGTAGTGGAACGTCTGGACATAAAGCAACAAGTTTTTGAGAAAATTGAAAAATATCGAACTCCTGGAACTTTAATTACTTCAAACACCTCTGGAATACCTATTAAATTTATGAACGAGGGAAGAAGTGAAGATTTTCAAAAACACTTTGCGGTAACTCACTTTTTCAATCCACCTAGATATTTAAAATTATTTGAGGTAGTGCCTGGTCCGAAATGTACTCAAGAAATTACTGACTTCTTAATGATGTATGGTGATAAATTTTTAGGTAAAACATCTGTTTTAGCCAAAGATACCCCAGCTTTCATTGGAAATAGAATTGGAATTTTTGGAATCATGAGCCTTTTTCATGTTGTGAAAGAAATGGGATTAACTATTGAAGAAGTTGATAAGCTAACTGGACCTGTAATAGGACGCCCTAAATCTGCCACCTTCAGAACTATAGATGTTGTAGGATTGGACACCCTAGTTCATACTGCTAATGGAGTGAAAGATAACTGTCCAAATGATGAAATGAGAGATCAATTTGTTATTCCTGATTATGTAAATACCATGATGGAAAACAATTGGTTGGGAAGTAAAACCAAGCAAGGTTTTTATAAAATGACTAAAAACGCTGATGGTAAAAGAGAGATCTTATCATTAGACTTAAATACTTTAGAATACAGAGCGAAAAAATCTGCAAAGTTTGAAACCTTAGAATTAACAAAGACAATTGATAATGTTGCTGATCGATTTAAAGTGCTAGTTGCAGGAAAAGATAAAGCTGGTGAATTCTATAGAAAAAGTTTTGCAGCAATGTTTGCCTACGTTCAAAATAGAATTCCGGAAATTTCTGATGAACTCTATAGAATTGATGATGGCCTAAGAGCTGGTTTTGGTTGGGAACACGGTCCTTTTCAAATTTGGGATGCTGTAGGTGTTGCCAAGGGAGTTGAGATTATGAAAGCTGAAGGTAAAGAACCTGCGACTTGGGTAACAGAAATGTTAGCAAGCGGTGAAACTTCTTTCTATTCTGTAAAAGAAGGTGCAACTTTCTATTATGATATTCCTGCTAAATCACATCTTAAAAAACCAGGACAAGATTCATTTATTATCCTAGATAACATCAGAAAAACGAACGAAGTCTGGAAAAATTCTGGCGCTGTCATTCAAGATATTGGAGATGGTATTTTAAATTTAGAATTTCAATCTAAAATGAATACTATTGGGGCTGATGTTTTAACAGCAATCAACAAAGCAATAGATTTAGCTGAAACAAATCATCAAGGTTTAGTTATTGGAAATCAGGGAGCTAACTTTTCGGTTGGAGCCAATATAGGGATGATTTTTATGATGGCTGTTGAACAAGAATATGACGAATTAAATTATGCTATCAAATATTTTCAAGATACCATGATGCGTATGCGCTATTCATCAATCCCTACAATAGCTGCTCCACACGGAATGGCTTTAGGTGGTGGATGTGAAATTTCACTACATGCAGATAAAGTGGTGGCAGCTGCTGAAACTTATATGGGGTTAGTAGAATTTGGTGTTGGTGTTATTCCTGGGGGTGGTGGTTCTAAAGAGATGGCTTTAAGGGCATCCGATTTATTCCATAAGGGAGATGTTCAATTAAATGTATTACAAGAACATTTCTTAACCATTGGAATGGCAAAAGTAGCTACTTCTGCCTATGAAGCTTTTGATATTGGATTACTTCAAAAAGGAAAAGATGTCGTAGTTGTAAATAAAGAAAGACAAATTGCGCAAGCAAAACAACATGCTTTACTAATGGCAGAATCAGGATATACTCAGCCAGCTGAGCGTAAAGATGTTTTAGTATTAGGGAAACAAGCCTTAGGAATGTTTTTAGTAGGAACAGATTCTATGGAAGCAAGCCGTTATATTTCAGAACACGATAAAAAGATCGCTAATAAACTAGCTTATGTAATGGCTGGAGGAGATTTATCAGAACCTACCAAAGTAAACGAACAGTATCTTTTGGATATAGAACGTGAAGCATTCTTAAGTTTAACAACAGAACGTAAAACATTAGAACGTATTCAGCATATGTTAAAAACTGGTAAACCATTAAGAAACTAAGAAAATGAAAACAGCATACATAGTAAAAGGATATAGAACAGCCGTAGGAAAAGCTCCGAAAGGATTGTTTAGATTTAAAAGAACCGATGAATTAGCTGCTGAAACCATTCAGCATATGATGAAAGAAATTCCTCAACTAGACGTAAAACGAATAGATGATGTAATTGTCGGAAATGCAATGCCAGAAGGATCTCAAGGGTTAAATATGGCTCGTTTAATTTCTTTAATGGGATTAGATAGTGTAGATGTTCCTGGAGTTACTGTAAACAGATTTTGTTCATCTGGAATAGAAACCATTGCCATGGCAACTGCCAAGATACAAGCTGGAATGGCAGAATGTATTATTGCAGGTGGAGCAGAAAGTATGAGTGCTGTTCCTATGACAGGCTACAAACCAGAATTAAATTACAATACTGTAAAAGCGGGTCACGAAGATTATTACTGGGGAATGGGTAATACTGCAGAAGCAGTAGCAAACCAATTTAAAGTGTCTAGGCAAGACCAAGATGAATTTGCTTATCTCTCTCACATGAAAGCTTTAAAAGCACAGTCTGAAAATCGTTTTCAAGATCAGATTGCACCAATTACTGTAGATCAAACGTATCTAGATGTAAACGGAAAGAAAGCTACTAAAAGCTATACGGTTACAAAAGATGAAGGACCAAGAGCCGGAACTAGCAAAGAAGCATTAGCTAAATTACGTGCCGTCTTTGCTGCTGGCGGAAGTGTTACCGCTGGAAACTCTTCTCAGATGAGTGATGGAGCTGCTTTTGTAATGGTCATGAGTGAAGACATGGTAAAAGAATTAAATATTGAGCCCATCGCAAGAATGGTAAACTATGCTGCAGCAGGAGTAGAACCTAGAATTATGGGAATAGGCCCTGTAGCTGCTATTCCAAAAGCACTAAAGCAAGCAGGTTTACAACAAAAAGACATCGATTTAATTGAATTAAACGAAGCATTTGCCTCTCAATCATTGGCTGTAATTCGTGAATTAGGGTTAAATAAAGAAATTATCAATGTAAATGGGGGAGCCATTGCTTTAGGTCATCCTTTAGGATGTACTGGTGCAAAACTATCTGTTCAATTATTTGATGAAATGAGAAAAAGGAATATGAAAAATAAATACGGTATGGTAACCATGTGTGTTGGAACAGGACAAGGAGCTGCAGGTATTTTTGAATTTTTAAATTAAAAAAAATAGTAATAAATATAGTATGGAAACACTAGAAAAAGAGATTTTAAGAGGAGGACAATTCTTAGTAAAAGAATCTAAATGCGAAGATGTATTTACCCCAGAAGACTTCTCTGAAGAGCAAATAATGATGCGAGATGCTGTTAGAGAGTTTAACGATCGTGAAATTGTAGCTCATAGAGATCGTTTTGAAGCAAAAGATTATAAGCTAACCGAAGAGGTAATGAAGAAAGCTGGAGAGCTTGGGTTTTTGGGTGTTGCTGTTCCTGAAGAATACGGAGGTCTGGGCATGGGATTTGTATCTACAATGATTACTTGTGAATATATTTCTAGTGGTAATGGCTCATTAAGTACTGCATTTGGTGCACATACTGGTATTGGCACTATGCCAATAACATTATACGGTACAGAAGAACAAAAACAAAAATATGTTCCAAAATTAGCCAGTGGCGAATGGATGGGTGCTTATTGTCTAACTGAACCTGGTGCTGGATCTGATGCAAACTCTGGTAAAACAGTAGCTACATTATCTGAAGACGGAATGTCTTATAAAATTAATGGTCAAAAAATGTGGATTTCAAATGCAGGGTTTTGTAATTTGATGATTGTTTTTGCTCGAATTGAAGATGATAAAAATATTACAGGATTTATTGTAGAGTATGACGCATCAAATTCTAACGGAATAGTATTAGGTGAAGAAGAACGTAAATTAGGAATACGCGCAAGTTCAACACGTCAAGTGTTTTTTAATGATACAATTGTTCCAGCACAAAATATGCTTTCTGTAAGAGGTGGTGGATTTAAAATTGCTGTAAATGCATTAAACGTAGGTAGAATTAAATTGGCAGCAGCTTGTATAGATTCTCAAAGAAGAATTACAGAAATTGCATTAAAGTATGCTGCTGAGAGAAAACAATTTAAAACTTCAATCTCAAATTTTGGTGCAATAAAAGCAAAATTAGCTGAGATGGCAACCAACACTTATGCTGGAGAGGCTGCTAGTTATAGAGCTGCTAAAGATATTGAAGATAGAATTAATGCACGTTTAGCTGATGGTAATTCTCATAGTGAAGCAGAATTAAAAGGTGTTGAAGAATATGCAATTGAATGTTCTATTTTAAAAGTAACAGTTTCTGAAGATGTTCAGGCTTGTGCAGATGAAGGCATTCAAATTTTTGGTGGTATGGGCTTTTCAGAAGAAACTCCTATGGAAGCTGCCTGGAGAGACGCGCGTATCTCAAGAATTTATGAGGGAACTAATGAGATTAACAGAATGTTATCTGTTGGAATGCTCATTAAAAAAGCAATGAAAGGTCATGTAGATTTATTAGGACCTGCTACAGCAGTTGGAGAAGAATTAATGGGGATTCCTTCTTTTGACACTCCTGATTATTCTGTCTTGTTTGCAGAAGAAAAAGAAATGATTGCTAAAATGAAGAAAGTTTTCTTAATGGTTGCTGGTTCTGCAATTCAAAAATATGGGCCTAATTTAGAAGAGCATCAGCAATTATTAATGGCGGCAGCAAATATTTTAAATGAAGTTTATATGGCAGAGTCTACGCTGTTACGTGCTGAGAAAAATGCTAAGAGATTTGGAGAAGATGCTCAGGAAATTCAGATAGCAATGGCTAAACTCTATTTATACAATGCGGTTGAAATTATCATAAAAAACGGAAAAGAAGGAATTATTTCTTTTGCTGAAGGTGATGAACAACGCATGATGTTAATGGGGCTAAAACGTTTTACAAAGTATACCAATTATCCTAATGTAGTATCCTTGAGAAATAAAATAGCAGAAAAATTGAATTCTGAAAATAAGTACTGTTTTTAACAGTAACTATTTTCTTATAAATTAGTTATACTATTTTGTTTGTTTAAAAAGGCCATCAATCTATGATGGCCTTTTTTTCTTATACTATTTAAAATTCATCTCTAAATACAAAAAAAGAGATTGCTTTCACAACCTCTAAATTAAACATGTAATCTAAAAAATATTTCTAGTTTTTTAATTCCATTCTTTCTGATCTATACAAAACATCTGTTTGTCCCCAACCAGGCTTGTTCCCTTTATTTATACTTTTTAAAAATACTGTAGCCTCAAAAACTTCTGTATTGTCTTTAATTGATACTTCAACGACTTTTGCTCTGTGATTATCTTTTGGACTAACGAATCCGGAGGTCATTAAGATATTTTTTGTTTTTGGTAAAAGGTCTACATCACTTACAATACTAGAAAATAGTTTAGCCCCTCTTTCTTTACCATATTGCCAAACTTGCTTGAAGGTTTTATCTGCTTCATTCACCTCATATTCTACAGCCCTAGAGTAGTTCTTCTGATTATTATAATTTCTAAAAGGCCCATTATCAAATACAATAATATTACCATTGGGTAATAATGATGGAGCATGTGGACCCCAAGGAAAATCAAAATCATCTGCACTTTTATGTCCTGTCTGAATATCTTTAGAATACGGAATACCTTCATTATTAACAGCGGTCAATAAGTAAGGTTTCGTTTCATATCCTTTACCTTTTCTACCTGATTTCCCCCAATTCTGTTTTGGTGACATGATCCACTTTAGCTGATCATCCCAAGATACTTTTAATAATCCTTGGTTTCTTCCAGAAACAATAATAGTACTATCTCTAGGATCAAATTCTAATGCATTCATATGAAGCCAATCACCTCTCCTAAAGAAATTTAAATCATCTCGACTAACATCCAAGTGTTTTGCCAAATCCCATTCTTTTACGACTTTAGATTTTTTTCTATCAAAGTGAATCATAAAATCACTATCAGACAAAACTGTTTTACCATCTTTTTCTATAAAAGCATTTCTTTTACCAACACAAAGCAATAAGTCACCATTTGGTAACTCTAATACATCATGGTGGATTCCATAATTATTATCTATTAATGTTTTGTTGACTTGTTTGCCTAGCATATCAAATTCATAAATAGTTCTTCTTCCAGCAACTAAAATATTTCCATTTTTAACTTTTTGAAATGGTCCTACCATAGCACCATGAAAGCTTAAATCTAAATACCATCTTATATTTCCCTGATCATCAAAAATGATTGGAGCAGAGCGAAACTTTCCAAAGTTAGCAAAGTGAATGTCCAATGCATGCATGCCTGGCTCCATTTGTTCTTTTTTTAATTTATCTACTTTAATTTCTGGAAAAAAGTCAGGAATCTCCTGAGTTTGAATTTCAATTATATCTATCTGCTGTCCTCCTTCGAAATCTAAAGTTACCTCAACTTTATTCAAACTATTAGGATATAAGCCCAAGACAGGAATAGATATGTTAGTTTCAAAATCTTCAATAGATTGCTCAACAGGAATATCTCCTAGAACTTTTACACTAACACTAGATGGCTTGTCAGTCTTTATATGTAACATTGCCGTTAATGGTGAAATTTTATTTGGATTTAAATCTGTTTCAATAGTATAATCTAGACCAGAATTATTACAACCAATTAAAAAAAATGAAAAAGAAACAAGTGTGAAAAGCGTGTTTTTTAATAAAGGTATTTTAGTGCACATATTTTAAGGTTTTTAATCGTTTATATCTATTTTTTTCGATGACAATATACATTTATTTCTTATCAAATTGCTGCTGAAAATTGGTAAACAATTGCAAGATAGCATTCTATGAGGAATTATAATTTCAATTTTTTAGAAAAAAAAAAAAAGATTGTATTTCTACAATCTTTTTTTTTAAAAATATATTATTTTTATGCTAAAGCACCTAGATATCTTTCTGCATCTAAAGCTGCCATACAACCTGTTCCTGCTGCTGTAACCGCCTGTCTATATTCTTTATCTTGAACATCTCCAGCAGCAAAAACACCAGGCAAGTTTGTCTTAGTCGTTTTCCCTTCGGTAATTAAGTAGCCTATGTCATCCATTTCCAGTACATCTTTAAATAAGTCAGTATTTGGTTTGTGACCAATAGCAATAAATAATCCCATGACAGAAATTTCTTCTTTATCTCCTGAAATATTATTAACAACCCTAACACCATCAACCACATTATCTCCTAAAACCTCATCTAATTCGGTATTGTATAATACCTCTATGTTCTCTGTTTTGTTTACCCTGTGTTGCATTGCTTTTGAAGCTCTCATATAGTCTTTACGAACCAATACAGTAACCTTTTTACAAATATTTGCTAAGTACGTTGCTTCTTCAGCAGCTGTATCTCCGGCACCAACAACCACTACATCTTGTCCTTTATAGAAGAACCCATCACAGGTTGCACATGCAGACACACCTCCTCCAATTAATCGTTGTTCGCTTTCTAAGCCTAAATATTTTGCAGTAGCTCCAGTAGAAATAATCACAGTATTTGCTTCAATTTTTATAGAGCCGTCTACTGTGATATAATGAATACCTCCTACCTCAGAACTTAAAACTACTTCAGTTACCATTCCAAAACGAACCTCAGTTCCAAAACGCTCTGCCTGATGTTTTAAATCTTCCATCATAGCTGGGCCATCTGTACCATTTGCATAGCCTGGAAAATTATCTACCTCAGTGGTGGTGGTTAGTTGCCCCCCCATTTGAAGTCCAGTATACATCACAGGTTTCATGTCTGCTCTTGCAGCATAAATAGCTGCAGTATAACCAGCAGGACCCGATCCTATTATAAGACATTTTATTTTTTCAATATTTTCAGACATTTTATTTCTATTTTACAATCACAAATATAATTTTTTTTGATTTTCTACAAGATTGAAATTAATTATATTTTTAAATTAATTATTAACTAAAATCAATTTATACAACTATACATTTTTTATCAATTTAAACTAGTTATTTCGTGTTTTAATTTTAGTGTATAGAAATAATAGAGTAGATTTGCAAACCGAAATTATTCGGGGTGTAGCGTAGCCCGGTTATCGCGCCTCGTTTGGGACGAGGAGGTCGCAGGTTCGAATCCTGCCACCCCGACTATAGAAGCCTTGTATTTACAAGGCTTTTTGTTTTTTATATGTTTCTGCTTACTTAAGAACTTGATTAAAAAACCTTAGCGACCAAAAAGAGTAAGTATTCTAATAGTATCGGAACTATTTTTGGTTTTTTACATATTTTCAATAATTACTAATCTTCTCTATTAAAACTAACAATAGTAACTTTTACTTATTTTATAAATTTTAACAAATCATTTTGTTTAATATTTAGTTTCAAACATTAAACATTTCGTATTTTTATACCGTAATTATAAGTCATGGCAAAAAAGAAAAACATCACAGAAAACGACATCATTTCATCGTACATGGAATATGTCCTCAACCACAACAAACAGCCTTCATCTGTCTATAGCTTTGCTAAAGAAAATAATTTTGAAGAAGCATTATTTTACAAATACTTTGGTTCATTTGATATCGTTGAAAAAGGAATTTTCAAAGCCTTTTTTAACAACACAATTACTCTTTTAAAAAAGAGCGAAGATTATGCTGACTTTGATCCCCGTAACAAGTTATTGAGTTTTTACTACACATTTTTTGAAAACTTAACCGCCAACAGGAGTTATGTGGTTCACGCGATAGCTGGCAACAAGAATCAATTAAAATCATTAGGAGCACTAACAGAGCTAAAAAAAATGTTTTCAGGATTTATAGAGGGTCTAGATATCAAAACAATCGATTTAAAAGAAGAACGATTAGAAAAATTACAGCTAAGATCTTTAAAAGAATCTGCATGGTTTCAATTGTTGATTACTATGAAATTTTGGTTAGATGATACATCATCCTCTTTTGAAAAAACAGATATTTTTATTGAAAAATCTGTAAAAGCAAGTTTTGATCTTATAGATACAACTCCTCTTAAAAGTATTATTGATTTTGGTAAGTTTTTATTTAAAGAAAAAATTCACAATAATTAAGCTGAATGAAAACCATAGACAACATCCCTACATCTAAAATTCAAAGAGCCACAAGAATGGTTCAAACTGGTGCCAAAGTAGGTGTAAATTATCTAAAATATTATGGTGATAAAATCACTAAATCTGAAGAACAAGCAAAACAACGTCTTAATGAGAATAATGCAGAAGATATTTATGATGGTTTAAAAAAATTAAAGGGAAGTGCTCTCAAAGTTGCACAGATGCTGAGTATGGAAAAGAGTATTCTACCCCAAGCCTATGTTGAAAAATTCTCATTAGCACAATTTTCAGTTCCGTCATTATCTCCTGCATTGGTAATAAAAACATTTAAAAAATACTTTGGAAAACATCCAGATGAAATTTATGACAAATTCAATGCTACATCGATAAATGCAGCTAGTATTGGTCAGGTTCATGAAGCTGAAAAATATGGAAAAAAATTAGCAGTCAAAATTCAATATCCTGGTGTTGCAGACAGTATTGCTTCAGATTTATCACTTGTAAAGCCCATAGCGGTAAAAATGTTTAACATTAGAGGTAAAGATTCTGATAAATATTTTAAAGAAGTTGAAGATAAGTTGGTAGAAGAAACTAATTATATTTTAGAGTTAGACCAGAGCAGAGAAATCGTTGAAAATTGTAAGCACATTCCAAACTTAAAATTCCCAAATTACTATCCTGAAATTTCATCGGATAGAATTATTACTATGGATTGGATGAAGGGCGAGCACCTATCTGAGTTTACTGCCTACAACAACAATAAAGTACTATCTAACAAACTTGGGCAAGCATTGTGGGATTTTTATATGCACCAGCTTCACAACTTAAAAAAAGTACATGCAGATCCACATCCAGGAAACTTCTTAGTATCTAAAGAAAGTGATTTGATAGCGCTTGATTTTGGTTGTATGAAATCAATTCCAACAGAATTCTATGTCCCTTATTTTGAGTTAGCAATAGAAGAAAACATAGAAAATCCAGAATTTTTCTTAAAAAAACTATACGAATTAGAAATTTTAAGAGCAGATGATTCACCTGAAGAAATTGATTTTTTTAAAGAACTATTTTATGAATTACTAAGTTTATTTACGGAACCATTTAATCAAGAAGTATTTGATTTTTCTGATCCTCTTTTCTTTAGTAAAATTACAGAACTTGGTGAAAGATACAGTAAAAGTACTGAGTTTAGAAAAATGAATGGAAATAGAGGTTCAAAACATTTTATCTATATTAACAGAACTTTCTTTGGTCTCTACAATTTAATGTTTGATTTAAAAGCAAATGAGATTCAAATTAATAATTACAAAAAACTATAAATGCATTTCACCAGAGACCATATAAATGATTTAGAAAAGATTAAAAAAATCAATTTAATCAATTCATGCTCTGGTTATAAATCAGCAAATTTGATAGGATCTATCTCTAAACAAGGGATCACTAATGTTGCTGTTTTTAGTTCTATAACTCATTTAGGATCTAACCCTCCTACACTGGGTTTTATAATAAGACCAACAACTGTTCCAAGAGATACCTATAAAAATATTGTGGAATCTGGTATATTTACAATCAATCATATTTATGAAGATATTCTAGCTGATGCACATCATACATCAGCTAAATACGAGGAGGAAGTGTCAGAATTTGATATTACAAAACTAGAAGCTGAATATCACAATGATTGTATTGTCCCTTTTGTAAAAGGGTCTCCAGTTCAAATGGAAATGAAGTTCGTTGAAGAATATCATATTAAATCAAATAATGTAATTCACGTCATTGCAGAGATTAAAAATCTCTATGTAAAAGATGGTATTTTACAAGAAGACGGGTTTTTAGACCTAGCAAAAGGAAAAGTAGCAGCTATTAATGGGTTAGATGCCTATGCTGTTGCAAAAAACAATACCCGATATGATTACCAAAGACCTAAGAAATTAAAAACAATGAAGTAGCATGAGGATTCTCATTACAGGAGCAACAGGATATATAGGAAAACGTTTAATTCCCATTTTATTGAACGAAGGCCATCATCTAATATGCACTGTAAGAGACATTGCTAGAATTGAGCATTTATATGCAAAAGAAGAAAACATAGAATTTATTGAAATAGATTTTTTAAAAGTAGATTCATTAAGTTCAATCCCATTACAATTTGATATTGCTTTTTACCTTATTCATTCTATGTCAAACTCAGCAAAAGAGTTTCATATTTTAGAAGAACGTTGTGCTTTAAATTTTAAGAGAGCCCTAGAAAAAACAACAGTAGAGCAAGTCATTTACTTAAGCGGTATTACTAACGACACTAAACTTTCTAAGCATTTACTATCACGAAAAAATGTAGAAAATACACTTCAATCCAAACAATATGCTTTGACAACTTTTAAAGCGGGTGTTATTGTAGGATCTGGTAGTTCTTCTTTTGAAATAATTAGAGATCTAGTTGAAAAGCTACCTTTTATGATTGCTCCAAAATGGCTAAATACCAAAACACAACCTATAGGAGTTCGAGATGTTTTGTCATTTTTATCTAATGCAATTGGAAAAAAAGAATTGCATCATAAATCTTATGACATCTTTGGTCCTGAGATACTTACATACAAAGAGATGTTACTACAATTTGCAAAAGTTCGTGGACTAAAAAGAACCATTGTTACAGTTCCGATAATGACGCCAAAGCTTTCTTCTTATTGGTTATATTTCGTAACCTCAACCTCTTATAAATTAGCTTCTTCTTTAGTAAATAGTATGGGGATTCAAATTATTGGAGAAAAATCAGCTATCAATTCAATATTAGAGGTAAAACCAATGAATTATATAAAAGCTGTAGAATTAGCTTTTGTCAAAATAGAACAAAACAGCATCATTTCTAGTTGGAAAGATTCATACGTCAGTAGTGGGAAACTCCAGGATTACATTCATAAGTACATTAATGTTCCTAGTTACGGATGTTTTAAAGATTTCAAACAACGAGAAGTTATCAATTTAGAAGATACCATCAATAAAATTTGGTCTATAGGAGGTGAAAATGGGTGGTATTATGGAACTTTCTTGTGGAAAATTAGAGGTTTTATAGATCAATTATATGGAGGTACAGGCTTAAGAAGAGGTCGAAGAAGCCCTACCGAACTGCTTAACGGTGATGCATTAGATTTCTGGAGAGTAATTTATGCAGACAAAAAAAAACAAAAATTATTACTCTATGCAGAAATGAAATTACCAGGAGAAGCTTGGTTAGAATTTAAAATTGAAGAAGGTGTTTTATACCAAACAGCAACTTTTAGACCTAGAGGAGTTGCAGGTAGAATGTATTGGTATCTGGTAACTCCTCTACATTGGTTTGTTTTTAAGGGTATGATTAATAAAATCATCAAAACATAGCATGTGAAAAAACAGCATTTACCAGAGAAAATTTGTGTTGTTTGTGAGAAACCATACACTTGGAGAAAAAAATGGGAGAAAAACTGGGAACAAGTAAAGTATTGTAGTGAACGATGTAGAAGAAACCCTCAAAAATAATGTACAATTGATTAAAGAACTAGAAAAAAAAGAAACAACAGGGTTGGTTTGGTTTGGGAGCGACCTGAGAATTCATGACAATGATGTACTTGCATCTGCATTTGAGAATCATAAGAAAATAATTGGCATTTACTTTATAGATCCAAAATTATTTGAGGTAAATGAATATGGATTTAAAAAAATGGATGTCTTTAGAACACAATTTCTACTAGAATCTTTAAATGACCTTCAACAACAATTATTAAAAAAAAATATTTCTCTTCTTGTTTATACAGACAGTCCAGAAAATAGATTTAATGATGTATGTGAAACCTATCAAATTAACGCTATTTATAAGCAAAAAGAATGGACTCAAGAAGAGGCTAGTTCTAAAAAAGCGGTTCAAGAAAAACTAGAGAAACATATTGTAATTAAAGAGGTTTATAACCAATTTTTATACCATCCAGAAGATATAACTTTAAAAATTGAAAATATTCCTCAAGTTTTTTCAAACCTTCGAAAAAAGTTAGAAAAGTATGTCACTATTAGAAATGAAAGTGATATCTCAAAATTATCTACAGAAAATATTTGTAATGAAATTACTTACATTCCTTCACTTAAAGAACTAGGTTTTGATTCATTACAGCAAGAAAATAAAACTGCTTTTCCTTTTAAAGGAGGTGAAACTGAAGCACAAAAAAGAGTAAATGACTACTTCTTTGAAACAAAGAAACTAGCATTTTATAAAGAAACAAGAAACGGATTAATAGGCACGGACTATAGTTCAAAATTTTCTCCTTGGTTGGCTAACGGAAGTATATCTGCAAGAACTATTTATTGGAATGTGAAAAAGTTTGAACAAGAAGAAACTAAAAACCAGTCTACTTATTGGCTCATTTTTGAGTTGATTTGGAGAGATTATTTTAAATACATTTCAATAAAACATGGTAACAGCATTTTTAAAATTGGTGGTATTTTAGATAAAAATTATTCATGGAGTGCAAATAAGAAAACAATACAAGAATGGATTGATGGGGAAACAAACGATGATTTTGTAAACGCCAATATGATTGAATTAAAAAAAACAGGCTGGATGAGCAATAGAGGAAGACAAAACGTTGCTTCTTATTTTGCAAAAGAACTAAAATTAGATTGGAGAATTGGTGCCGCCTACTTTGAAGCTATGTTACTAGATTATGATGTACATAGCAACTATGGAAATTGGATGTATGTTTCTGGCGTTGGTAACGACCCCAGAGATAGAAAATTTAATACCCAATTACAAGCAGAACGTTATGATTCATCTCATTTGTTCAGAAAACGCTGGCTACAACAAACATTATTTTAAAAATGAAAAAACTAAGACTCATATTAGGGGATCAGCTTAATGCAAATCATTCTTGGTTTCAAGAAGTGAACCCTGACACTATTTATTGTTTTTTTGAAATGCGACAAGAAACAGATTATGTTCAGCATCATATTCAAAAAGTTGTAGGTTTTTTCTCTGCTATGCGAAGCTTTTCATCAGAGTTAGCAGCAAAGAATCACACAGTTATCTATTATAAAATAAATGACCAAAGAAATAAACAAGATTTAGTTAAAAACCTTCTTCAGATTATTCAAGAAGAAAAAATAGTACGATTTGAATATCAATTTCCAGATGAATACAGGTTAGACAAACAACTGACCGAATTTTGTAAGACTATATCTATTAAAAATAATGTTTTTGATACGGAGCATTTTTATACTGATAGGAGTGAATTAAAAAACTTTTATGAAGGAAAGAAACTATATGTAATGGAAAATTTCTATCGATACATGAGAAAAAAACATCATGTATTAATGGAAGGAACTAAGCCTGAGGGTGGCGAATGGAATTATGATAAAAGCAATCGGAAAAAATGGAAAAAAGAAACCTTAATTCCACCCTATAAAATATTCCTAAAAGATGTCTCTGAGTTAGTGAACGAGATTAAAATCGCAGAAATACAAACCATTGGTAACATCAATACAAAAAATTTCGAATATCCTACAACAAGAAACGAAGTACTTGATCAATTAGACTATTTCTGTAGCCACTTATTAATTTATTTTGGAGACTACCAGGATGCTATGCATACAGACGAGGTGAATCTTTATCATTCTAGAATTTCCTTCGCGATGAACATCAAGTTAATTTCTCCAAAAGAAGTTATTGTAAAGGTTCTAGAAACATTCAGACATTCTAAAAATGAAATTCATATCTCTCAAGTAGAAGGTTTTATTAGACAAATCATTGGATGGAGAGAATATATGAGAGGAATGTATTGGGCCTTAATGCCATCTTATAAAGAATTAAATGTCCTAAACAATCAAAACAAGCTTCCCAACTTTTTTTGGACAGGAAAAACAAAAATGAACTGTTTAAAAAATACCATTAATAATTCTTTGGATAACGCTTATGCACATCATATTCAACGACTAATGATTACAGGAAATTTTGCCTTACTAATGCAAATACATCCTGATGAAGTTGACGCTTGGTATTTAGGGATTTATAACGATGCAATTGAATGGGTTCAATTAACAAATACCAGAGGAATGAGTCAGTTTGCTGATGGAGGAAAAATAGCCACTAAACCATATGTTTCATCTGCAAATTATATTGATAAAATGAGCAATTACTGCGGTAGTTGTTATTACAATAAGAAAGAAAAAATCACGAGTAAAGCATGTCCATTTAATAGTTTATATTGGAATTTTTTAGATGACAAAAGAGATCAGCTTTCTAAAAATAGAAGAATGGGAATGATGTATTCTCTTTTAAATAAACTACCAACTCCTGATTTAGTCGCTATCAAAGAAAAAGCACAACACATCATAGAAAATGCTGATGAATACTAAAGAAAAAATAAATCTAGTTTGGTTAAAAAGAGACCTACGGCTGCACGACAATGAAGCCATTAGTAAGGCCATAATAAATGGAAAACGGTTTTTAATTTTTTATGCTTTTGAGACAATCTTATTAAATGACCCTCATTACAATACTCGTCATTGGAACTTTATTAAGCAATCTCTTGTAGATACAAATACCGAATTAAAAGAACATAAATCTAAGATATTATCAGTGTCTTCTGATGTTATAGGATTATGCAATCAAATTCAAAATTTTTATACCATAGACACATTATTTTCGCATCAAGAAACTGGTATTTTAACAACATATACCAGAGATAAAGAATTTAAAAGATACTGTAGAAATAACAATATTGGATGGAAGGAAAATATCAATAACGGTGTGCAAAGAGGAATACAACACAGAGAAAATTGGTTTGAAGATTGGGAATCGTATATGAGTAACAATCTAGAGATATTTAACCCTTTAGAAAATCAATTATTAATTACAGATGAAATTAAGAAAATAGAAAGTATCTCTAATCCAATTTCTTTAGAGACTCCATCTAATACAAAATTTCAAAAAGGAGGAAGAACTCTAGGGTATAGATATTTACATACTTTTTTTAAAGAAAGACATAAAGACTATATGTTTCATATTTCTAAACCAGCGCTTTCCAGGAAAAGTTGTAGTAGACTATCACCTTATTTAGCTTGGGGTAACCTTTCTGTGAGAGAGGTCTTTCAGATGGGGCAAAAAGCAAAAAATAAAACAAATGCTAAGCATATAGGAGCCTTCTTATCTAGGCTTCGCTGGCAGGCACATTTCATTCAAAAATTTGAAATGGAACATGTTATGGAAAATGCTAGTGTAAACAAGGGCTATCATAAACTAAAAAAATCGATTTCAAAAAAATATCAGGATGCATGGAAAAAAGGGCAAACAGGTTATCCTTTAGTGGATGCGTGTATGCGATGTCTTCAAGAAACTGGGTATTTAAACTTTAGAATGCGCGCATTAACTGTTTCCTTTTTTACACATATTCTATGGCAGCCTTGGCAAGATGCCACTACACACCTGTCTCAAATGTTTTTAGATTTTGAACCAGGAATACATTTCCCTCAACTTCAAATGCAAGCAGGAGAAACAGGAATAAATAATCTTAGAATTTATAACCCTGTAAAAAACGGAATAGAACACGATGAAGACGCTCAATTTATTAAAAAATGGGTTCCAGAACTCAAGAATTTAGATACAGTTTTTGCACATGAACCATATCTAATGACTCCTTTAGAACAGCAGATGTACGATTTTTCTCTAGGAGACAACTACCCAAACCCAATTGTTGATCTAAAAAAAACAAGAAAAAAAGCCTCAGATATTTTATGGAATTTGAAGAAAAATCCTGAGGTTAGAAAAGAAAGCAATAGAATTCTTTTTAAACACACCTTATCAGATAGAAATATTCTATTAACTGATAAGATAAAAGAGTAACAAATCCTACTAATAAAGAATTATTAAAATTACTTTTATTTTTTAGTAAGAACTAAGCAGATTCGTTATACTATAATTATTTGTTAATTTTTGTCTAACCATTTGATAAAGTCGTTAAACAAAATTACATTTGATTGTAAAATTATGATTTTTTCAACAACACATACCAACAAAGAAGCTAAAGAATTAACAAACGATTTGTTAGGTCTTCCATTTTCATTTTATCAGTCATTAAAAATGGGAGGTATAGGTTCAAAAAGAATGATTATAGAAGAAACAAGTCAAAACATTGTTGATTATACCAATAAAATCTCAGATGTTAATTATGCAAATATTGAACTTAGACCTGAAGGAATTATAGTTCTGTTGAACAAAGGTCTTAATAATTACAATTGGGTGATACCTTTCAGACAATTAGTAATCTACAAAACAGACAGACTAAGTATTCATGCACAAGGAAAATATATTTGTTTTAAAAATAATATGCTATACAAAGAAAATAAAAAATTTATTGCAAAAATGATTGATTTAAAAACAACACATCAAGAAAAGTATTCAAGTCCAGCCTATGAATAAATTATCTGATATTGCTGTAGATAGAATTATAGAAATGGCTTGGGAAGACAGAACCACCTTTGACGCTATAAAGTTTCAATTTGGACTTAGCGAGCAAGAGGTAATAAACTTGATGAGATCAGAAATGAAGTTAAAAAGCTTCAAAATGTGGCGAAAACGAGTTCAAGGAAGAAAAACAAAACACAGCAAACTAAGAGAATTTGAAAGCGGAAGATTTAAATGTACCAGACAAAGACAAATCTCCAATAACTCTATATCAAAAAGATAACATCAGTGCTTTGTTTTAAGCTTAGAGTACTTAAAAACAGCACTAAAAAAAGATTAAAATTATGAGCACAAATGCACTAGTAAAAGGACATAAACAAAACAATCAATTAAATGATCTTACATTTGAGGATGTAGGTGATGATCATCTATTCACTGGATTAGAAACCCCAATGAAACCAGATGCCTTCCTGATTTCTGACGAAGAGAAAAAAGAAAAAATTGCTACCTTGTTCAAAGAAATAATGGATGTTATAGGATTAGACCTTACAGATGATTCCCTCAAGGGAACCCCAAAAAGAGTGGCAAAAATGTATATTGAAGAAATATTTTCTGGATTAAATCCCATTAATAAGCCAAAAATTGCTTTATTTGACAACAAATACCAATATAATCAGATGTTGGTAGAGAAGAATATAACATTCTACTCAAATTGTGAGCACCATTTTGTGCCAATCATAGGAAAAGCACATGTCGCTTACATATCATCTGGTAAAGTGATAGGTCTTTCTAAGTTGAATCGAATTGTTCAATATTATGCAAAGAGACCTCAAGTACAAGAGAGACTGACTAATCAAATTGCAGAGGATTTAAAAAAAGCTTTGCAAACTGAAAATGTAGCTGTTATTATTGATGCAAAACATTTATGTGTAGCATCTAGAGGTATTAAAGATGATACTTCTGCAACAGTTACCGCATATTACGGGGGGGAATTTAATACTCCTTCTAAAATTAATGAATTATTGAACTATTTAAAAGGTTAAACAATGGATATAATAGATAGAGCTACTGAATTTGAGCACAGAAAACATAAATTTATTACCACTAGTGATCGTATTATAGCTTCAAGAGAAGTAAAAGGGTTGATTTTAGAAATAAATGAAATCTACAAAGAATCCAAAGATCCTGATTTAATGGATTTAATGAAACGATTAACGGTAATTAAACAAAAAATAGAAAAAAGACTGAAAGGTCGTCCCTTAACATCTAGCTAAATAATGCGTAAAATTTTAATTATAGGTGGAAGTAGAGGCATCGGAAATGCCTTACTTACTAAACTAGTTGAAAAGAATCAAATTATTAATATTAGTAGGATATCGCCTGCACTAACTCATGTTAATTTAACACATCATTCTTGTAATATTTTAAGTGATGAGCTACCTGACTTGGAAGAATTAGATTCTATTGTTTATTGTCCCGGTAGTATTAATCTTAAACCAATTTCACGTCTAAAATTAGATGATTTTAGAAGTGATTTTGAAATTAATGTGATTGGTGCCGTAAAAACTATACAGAAATATCTTCGCTTACTTAAAAGAGGCAATAAGCCTTCTGTAGTTCTTTTCAGCACCGTAGCTACAGAACTTGGAATGCCTTATCATGCCAGTGTTGCAGCAACAAAATCTGCAGTTGAAGGTTTGGTAAAATCATTAGGTGCAGAATTAGCACCTACAATTCGAATCAATGCTATTGCTCCTACTGTAACTGATACAGAATTAGCATCAAAGATATTACGAAATGAAAAAATGATTGATATGATTACAGAACGTCATCCTCTCAAGAAATTTCTAAATCCTGAAGAAGTAGCTGATATGGCAGAATTTTTAATATCTAATAAGTCAGCATCAATTTCTGGGCAAATTTTCAAGATGGATTGTGGTATTGTAAGTTTTAAAATCTAAAATGAATCCATTTACTATCTTCATTAAAACATTAACAACAACAAATAAACCTATAAAAATGTCAGCATCAAAGTCGTTGTATGATATCAAAATTGATTCTCTTCAAGGAAAATCAATTGATCTTTCATCTTATAAAGGAAAAAAAGTATTATTTGTAAATGTAGCCTCAAAGTGTGGTTTTACACCTCAATACAAAGATTTGCAGAAACTGCATGATGAATACCAAGATTCTCTAGTTGTTATTGGTGTTCCTTGCAATCAGTTTGGAAAACAAGAACCAGGTAATTCAAGCGAAATTGAAGAATTTTGTGAAGTAAACTATGGTGTTTCTTTTCTTATTACTGAGAAAGTAGACGTAAAAGGAAACGAACAACATCCTTTGTATACTTGGCTAACAAAGAAAATAGAAAATGGAAGAAAAAATTCTTCTGTAAAGTGGAATTTTCAAAAATACTTGATCGATGAAGATGGTGAATTAATTGATTATTACTTTTCAGTAACATCTCCAACAAGTTCTAAAATTAAAAAACACCTATAAGAAGTATGTTTGGAATGTTTAAAAAAAAATCTGAAGTAGAAAAATTAGAAGATCAATACAAGAAAAAAATGAAAGAGGGGTACGACCTTCAATCCATTGACAGAAGCGCTAGTGATCAAAAATATATGGAGGCAGATCAGATATTGAAGAAAATAGAATTATTAGAAAAAAAGTGACCAGTAAAAAATTTAAATACTTAATTTTATTTTTATTCATCAATTTTGGTGGATTATCTTTTGGTAGTTGGCTAATGAATAATGGGCCAATGACTACCTGGTATTTAAGTTTAATAAAAGCCCCATGGACACCACCGGGATGGGTTTTTGGTGCTGCTTGGACTAGCATCATGATTTGTTTTTCAGTTTACTTATCGTATTTTTTTACCAAAAAGTACACCAGTAAAAAACTGTTACTTTTTATAGCCCAAGTATTTCTCAATATTAGTTGGAATTATATTTTTTTTAATCAACATCAAGTTGTATTTGCACTTTTTGTCATTACAATCTTAACAGCATTAATTTTTTATCTTTTTTTAAGATATTTAAAAGAGCAAAAAAAAGTAAGTTACTTACTACTACCCTACATGATTTGGCTGTGTGTAGCAACTTCATTAAATCTTTATATTTTGATCCATAATTAGTTATGAAAATATATACATTTCATAGAAAACAAAAATTACCTATAACACTAAATGAGGCTTGGGAATTTTTATCAAATCCAAGAAACCTATCTACTTTAACTCCAAAAGAAATGAATTTTACCATCATTTCTAATGATAACAAACCCATGTATGCGGGTCAAGTTATACAATATAGTGTAACACCAATAGCTAGGATTAAAGCCAAATGGATAAGTGAAATTACTCACTTAGTAGATGGTAAATATTTTGTAGACCTACAACTTTATGGCCCTTACGCTTTTTGGCACCATAAACATTTTATTCATGAAATTGATGGTGGAGTAGAAATGGAAGATATTATTGACTACAAAGTTCCACTGGGTATACTTGGTCAAATTGTTCACCCTTTTTTGGTGAAACCAAAACTAGAGGAAATTTTTAGGTATCGACAAAAAAAGTTAATTGAAATCTTTGGAGAATATAAAAAGTAATGGATACAATTTCAATTTTTTGGTTTCGTAGAGATTTAAGATTACATGATAATATAGCGTTATTTCATGCCCTTCAATCTGAAGAAAAAGTACTCCCAATCTTTATTTTTGACACTGATATTCTTGAAAAAATTCCAAAAAACGATGCCCGTATTTCTTTCATTCACAAAGAATTGAATACAATGAATGAGCATTTACAGTCATTTGAAACAGGAATAAATATGTTTCATGGAAATCCCAAAGAAATTTTTCAATCACTCATAGATAAATATCATATTGTTAAGGTATTTATAAACCACGATTATGAACCTTATGCCATAAGCAGAGATCTAGAAATTAAAGGGCTTTTAAATTCTAATAATATTGAATTTAACACTTACAAAGATCAAGTAATATTTGAAAGAAATGAAATTACTAAAAAGGATGGAAAACCATATGTGGTCTATACTCCATATTCAAAAAAATGGCTAGAAGCATACCAAATAAATGAGCATAAAAATTACACATCTGAAGATTTATTAGATAGGTTTTACTCTTCAGTAAAACCAACTTTTTTAACATTAGATGACATAGGCTTCACAGAAACTAGAATTCCAATTAAAAACTACATTTTTAATTCAAGAATTATAAATGAATACGAAGAAACTCGCAATTTTCCAGCATTAGACAATACATCCAAACTAGGACCTCATCTTCGTTTTGGTACTGTAAGTATTCGTCAAATGGTTTCAAGAGCAGAAGCACAAGAAAATAAAATTTTTTTAAAAGAATTAATATGGAGAGAATTTTTCATGCAGATTTTATGGCATTTTCCGCATACACACAAAGACTCTTTTAAATCTAAATATGACAGAATTAATTGGAGAAATAACGAGGAAGAGTTCAAAAACTGGTGTAATGGAACTACTGGTTACCCCATGGTTGATGCTGGAATGAGACAATTAAATGAAACTGGTTTTATGCACAACAGAGTTCGAATGCTTGTTGGTAGTTTTCTTTGTAAACACTTACTTATTGACTGGCGTTGGGGAGAAGCTTATTTTGCAGAAAAATTACATGATTATGAAATGTCTAGTAATGTTGGAAATTGGCAATGGGTAGCTGGAACTGGTGTTGATGCTTCACCTTATTTTAGAATTTTTAATCCTACCAGTCAGATTCAAAAATTTGATAAAGAATTAAAATATATTCAAAAATGGGTTCCAGACTTTCAAGAACTAACCTACCCTACTCCTATGGTAGAGCACAAATTTGCAAGAGAACGTTGTTTGAAAATTTATAAAGAAGCACTTTCATAAAAATAGTTCAAGAGTATTGCTAATAATTGTATTTACATATAAGTAGCGGCTAAAATTATTTTTTACTTAAGATAATATTCCAAAGAATTGTTATTAATTTTATATTTGTATTTAAAAATCGGGATGTAGCTTAGTCCGGTTAAAGTGCTGGTCTGGGGGACCAGAGATCGGAGGTTCGAATCCTCTCATCCCGACAAACTAAAGATGGGAATTTTCGTAGAAAGTTTACTTTCTAAAAGAATTTTTCGTTTTAGTTTAAAAATTAAAGCCTGCTTTAATTTGCAATATATCCTTGGAGGATCATTGAAAATAATCCTCTCATCCCGATAGAGTAAAGCAGAAAATCTTCTTAAGAAAGTAAAACTTTCTTAAGAAGATTTTTTTTTAGTTTTAATAAAAATTTTAAATCATGCTTTAATATGCAGCATAACAAGGGGAGGCTCACAAAATAAACATAATAACATGACAAGCACAAGAAACCTTTATTTGAAAGGTTTTATTTTTCTATTCATTCAATTATTATTTTGTTAAATTTGTTTATAATTATTTATTAAATAAACTATATAATAATATGCTTGTAATTGGAATAGCTGGTGGGACTGGAAGCGGTAAAACAACTGTTGTAAATCAGATTATTAATGAACTACCTACAGATGAAGTTTGTGTTATTTCTCAAGATTCTTATTACAAAGCGACGGATAAACTTTCCTATGAGGACAGAACAAAGATTAATTTTGATCATCCAAGGGCGATCGATTTTAATCTCTTGAAACAACACATATCGGCCCTTAAAAATGGTGAAGTTATCAACCAACCTGTGTATTCTTTTGTTACTCATAATAGAACAAAAGACACCATAAAAACTCACCCTAGAAAAGTTGTCATAATTGAAGGGATTTTGATTTTTAACAATAAGGAATTACTTGATTTATTTGATATTAAAATTTTTGTTCATGCAGATGCAGACGAAAGATTAATTAGACGTTTGAAACGAGATATCACAGAAAGAGGCAGAAATATCGATGAAGTATTAAATCGCTACAAAGACACCCTAAAGCCAATGCATCAACAATTTATAGAGCCAACTAAAAATTTTGCCGATATTATAATACCTAATGACCGATACAATACTGTAGCTGTTGATATTGTTAGAACTGTAATAAGTGAACGTCTCTAAATTCTATGATTTTTAAAAAAATAAAAGAAAATAAATTATTTAAATACGTAACTAATAAATATAGTATCATATTAATTATTTTTTTAATATGGATGCTTTTTTTTGATGCTAATGTTGAGCTAAACAGGGAGTTTAAGAAAGAAATAAAGGAATTGAATACTACAATTAATTTTTATAAAAAAGAAATTAATGAAGACAAAAAAACTATTACAGAACTACAAGACTCTCTTCAACTGGAAAGATTTGCAAGAGAGAAATATTTGATGAAAAAGAAAAATGAGGATATTTATATTATAGAATTTGATACTTTAAAAAAATAAATGGACGATTTTTTATTTAATGAATTTAGAACTGTATCTCCAGCTGCTTGGAAACAAAAGATTCAAGTAGACCTAAAAGGGGCAGATTATAATGATTCTTTAATATGGAAATCCAATGAAGGTATTCATGTAAAACCTTTTTATACCGCAGAAGATAGACACAACAACAATGTATGCTTACCCAAAGATGGGTATAAAATTTGTCAATCTATTTTTGTAGATGATGTCTTTATCGCAAATAAAATAGCAATAGACAGCTTAGAAAGAGGAGCAACTGCAATTCAGTTTGTAGCAAAAAACACGTTTGATTATATTGTTTTATTCGATAAAATAGATACCAAACAAACTCACATATATTTAAATTTTGAATTCCTTGATGCTGCATTTATTTCTGAAATAGAAAAGTATTATAAGGGTAATTACATCTATTTTCAAATAGACATTATCGGTAATTTAGCAAAAACTGGAAATTGGTTTTCAAATTTAAATGCAGATATATCAGAAAAAGCTAAATTTATACATACCGTTGCTAATTCTATTTGTGTAGACGCGTCATTATATCAAAATGCTGGTGCTACGATCATTCAAGAATTAGCTTATGCTCTAGCGCATACTAATGAATACATTGAATTATTTGGAGAATCTATTGCTCCTAAAATTCATTATATATTTTCAATTGGAAGTAATTATTTCTTTGAAATCGCAAAATTAAGAGCTTTCCGCATACTAATCGAAGTACTACTTAAAGAACGTGGAATTCAACATACAACTATACATATTTTCACAAAACCAAGCTTACGAAACAAAACAATCTATGATTATAACGTAAATATGTTAAGGACCACAAGTGAATGTATGAGTGCAATACTAGGGGGCTCTGATACAATTTCTAATGTTTCTTATGATTCAACATATCACAAATCAAATGAATTCGGAGAGCGAATTGCTAGAAATCAATTGTTAATTTTAAAAGACGAAGCCTATCTTTCAGAAGCACATAAATTTGCAAATGGAGCTTATTATATTGAAAATACTGAAAAACAATTTGCTGAAAAAGCGCTGCAACTATTTAAGCAAATAGAAAAAAATGAAGGTTTTTTAAAACTACTAAAAAAGGGAACAATTCAAAATAAAATAAGTGAAAATGCTGGAAAACAACAAGAATTATTTAATCAAAATGAACTAATACTAGTAGGAACCAATAAATTACCTAGCCAGAATGATCGCATGAAGAATGAACTTCAAATTTATCCGTTTTTAAAGAAAAAAAACTCTAAAACATTAATTGTACCAATACTACAAAGAAGACTATCTGAGCAACATGAACAAAATAGATTAAAAATGGAATGATGATAAGTATTGAAATAAAAATCTACATAGTAACAAAACTAAACAATGACTAGAAAAGAGCTTCAAAATTTATCGCTATCTTTTCCTGAAAGAACTGCATCTAGAACCTTCAGTCATGAAGGATTTGTAGCAGGAATAGCTCCCAATTTAAGAGGACCATATTCTACCATGTATGTAAGAAGACCATGGACTATCAGACAATATGCAGGTTTTTCTACTGCTGAGGATAGTAATGCATTCTACCGAAGAAATTTAAATGCTGGTCAAAAAGGCTTGTCTGTTGCTTTTGATCTTGCTACCCATAGAGGGTATGATTCAGATCATGAACGAGTAGAAGGCGATGTTGGTAAAGCTGGTGTAGCAATTGACTCTATTGAAGATATGAAAATTCTGTTTGACGGTATTCCGTTAGATAAAATGTCTGTTTCCATGACTATGAATGGAGCAGTACTGCCAATATTAGCTTTTTATATCGTAGCAGCAGAGGAACAAGGAGTCGATAAAAAAGAACTCTCTGGAACTATTCAAAATGATATTTTAAAGGAGTTTATGGTTAGAAATACCTACATCTACCCACCTTCTCCATCAATGAAAATAATTGCTGATATTTTTGAGTACACAAGTAAAAATATGTCAAAATTTAATTCTATTTCTATCTCGGGTTATCATATGCAAGAGGCAGGCGCTACCTCAGAAATTGAATTAGCTTATACCTTAGCTAACGGCTTAGAATATATAAAAAAAGGCTTAGAAACCGGAATGGATATAGACTCGTTTGCACCAAGATTGTCTTTTTTCTGGGCTATTGGAATGGATCATTTTACAGAAATAGCAAAAATGAGAGCCGCCAGAATGTTATGGGCAAAACTTGTGAAACAATTTAATCCCAAAAACCCAAAATCACTAGCATTGAGGACACATTCTCAAACAAGTGGTTGGAGTTTAACCGAACAGGATCCATTTAATAATGTTGCAAGAACAACCATTGAGGCGATGGCTGCCGCATTTGGAGGAACACAAAGCCTACATACAAATGCACTTGATGAGGCCATTGCATTACCTACAGACTTTTCTGCACGAATAGCTAGAAATACTCAAATATATTTACAAGAAGAAACTCAAATTACCAAAACAGTAGATCCTTGGGCAGGAAGTTATCAGGTAGAGCAACGAACAGAAGACATCGCCAATAAAGCATGGGTACTCATGCAAGAGGTAGATGAATTAGGAGGAATGACAAAGGCTATCGAAAAAGGAATTCCTAAAATGAGAATTGAAGAAGCTGCTGCAAAAAAACAGGCAAAAATAGATAGCGGACAAGATATTATTGTTGGAGTCAATAAATATCAATTAAAAGAAGAAGATCCATTGCAAATACTAGATGTAGACAACGAAGCTGTTCGTAAATCTCAAATAGAACGATTAACTCAATTAAAAGCAACTAGAAACTCAAAAAAAGTACAAGAAATACTTGAAGAGATAACTAAAACCGCTAAATTGAGTTTAAATTCTAATAGTTTAGACACTCTTAAAAGGGGGAATTTATTAGATTTAGCAATGAAAGCAGCTAGAGAAAGAGCTACCTTAGGTGAAATTTCTGATGCTTTAGAAGTAGCATTTGGAAGACACAAAGCAGTACATAAAACAATATCTGGTGTGTATAGTAAAGAAATAAAAGATAATAAGTTATTTAAGAAAGCAGCTGAACTTACAGATAAGTTTGCAGAACTTGAGGGAAGACGACCACGTATAATGATTGCCAAGTTAGGGCAAGATGGTCATGATAGGGGTGCAAAAGTAGTTGCTACTGGTTATGCAGATTTAGGATTTGATGTAGATATTGGTCCGCTATTTCAAACCCCAAAAGAAGCCGTTAAACAAGCTATAGAAAATGATGTACACATCTTAGGGATTTCATCACTTGCTGCAGGTCATAAAACGCTTGTTCCCCAAGTTATCTCTGAGTTAAAAAAATATGAGAGAGAAGATATTATGGTGATTGTTGGAGGTGTAATTCCTGCACAGGACTATCAATTTCTTTTTGATTGTGGTGCCGTTGGTGTTTTTGGCCCCGGAACTAAAATTGCACAAGCTGCTATAGACATGATTACTATTTTAATTGATTCTGTAGAATAATAATAGTATCTTAAACCTCTTAACTTTCAATTCTTTTAAAAATGAAAAAAATCATACTATTTGTATTGGTACTTTTTGTGTCGATTACATCTTATGCGCAAAAAGGAATGTCAAAAAATAAAAAGGCATTACTTACATCTGTAGAAAAACATAAAAATGAACTTATTAAAATAAGTGATGACATATGGGGATTGGCTGAAACAGCTTTTGAAGAGACCAAGTCTGCTGAAATTTTAGCTAGTTATGCAGAAAAAAATGGCTTTAATGTAGAAAGAGGTGTTGCTGGAATGCCAACTGCTTTTGTTGCTACTTATGGTTCTGGTTCTCCGGTAATTAGTGTCTTAGGAGAATTTGACGCTTTACCTGGAATTTCTCAAAAAGCAATACCCACAAAATCACCACTTAAAGAAGGAGCAGCTGGTCATGGCTGTGGTCATAATTTATTTGGAGCAGGAAGCCTAGGCGCTGCTATCGCTATTAAAGAACTAATTCAGGCTGGAAAGATTAAAGGAACTGTAAAGTTTCTTGGAACTCCTTCAGAAGAAAAGTTCTTTGGAAAAATTTGGATGGTCAATGCAGGTCTTTGGGATGATGTTGATGTAAATATTAGCTGGCATCCATCTGCGGAAACAAAGGCAGATGTACAAAGTTCTCTAGCACTCGTAGATTTTAAAGTTGAATTTTTTGGGCAAGCTGCTCATGCTTCTGCAGATCCATGGAATGGGCGAAGCGCTTCTGATGCTCTAGAGCTATATGCCTCTGGTATTAATTATTATAGAGAACATGTAAGACCATCTGTTAGAATGCATTATCACATACAAGACGGTGGGCAAGTTGTAAACGTAGTACCAGATTACGCTAGAATATGGGTTCGCGTAAGAGACACCAAACGTTCAGGAATGATGCCTGTTTATGAACGTGTTCAAGAAATGGCCAAAGGAGCTGCAATTCTTGCGAACGTAGAGTATAAAATTTCTTTAATTTCTGGAATTTATGAGGTATTGGTAAATAGAGAAGGTGGTGAGATTATGCAAAAAAACTTAGAACTTTTGGGTTCTATAGAATATACAGATGATGAAATAGCTTTTGGAAAGAAAATACAAGAAATAACAAAAAAAGAGCAAGTAGGAATGGATAGTGCAATTAATCCACTTCTAGCAACTAGAGAAAACCCAGGAGGCGGTTCTACAGACGTAGGAGATGTAAGTTGGAATGTAGCCAATATAAACCTTGGTGTAACTACTGCGCCAAAAGATACTCCTTGGCATTCATGGGCAGTTGTAGCTTGTGGTGGTATGAGTATTGGGCATAAAGGAATGCTGTATTCATCTAAAGCAATGTCTATGACCATGCTAGATTTATTTGAAAATCCAGCACTTGTAGACAAAGTAAAAGCTGAATATAAAGAACGAAAAGGAGATGAAGTTTACAAAGCTATTATTCCTGAAGGTCCTCCACCAATTCCAACAAAAACAAAATAAAATCACGCCCTTATTAATCGCAAATTAATAAGGGTTTTTTTAGCATTAAAAAGAAAAAAATCAGACACTATTTAAATGTTTAATCCGTAAATTTGTGGTAGTTTTTAAAGCCCTTTCGGATGAAGAAATTTTTTGATATTTTATATTCAACACGCTTAACAGCAATTCTTTTTATAATCTTTTCAATAGCTATGGGTGTTGCTACTTTTATTGAAAATGATTATGGTACACAAACTGCAAAAGCACTGGTTTACAACGCTTGGTGGTTTGAAGCTATTATGGCGTTTTTTATCGTCAATTTTTTTGGAAATATATTCCGTTATCGATTACTAAGAAAAGAAAAATGGCCTGTATTATTATTTCATGTATCATTCCTTTTAATTTTAATTGGAGCAGGTGTAACAAGGTATGTTGGCTATGAAGGGTTAATGCTTATTAATGAAGGTGAGACTACTCATAAATTTCTATCTGAAACTACTTATGTAAACTTGGTGATAGACAATAACGAAGAGCAAAAAACATTTCATAAATCTACCTTATTCTCTGCCAAAGGGACTAATACTTGGAGTTTAGAAGATGATTTTAGAGAGCAAGAGTTCTCTATAAAATTAGCAGAATATATTCCTTGGGCTGAAGAAGATTTTTTTGAAGATGAAACTGGAGAAGAGTTTTTATTTATTGTAGAATCTAGCAGTGGCTCAAGACATGAGCATTATATCAAAAAAGGAAATTTACAAAATATTCATGGTGTATTGGTTGGCTTTGAAGCTCCGAATAACTCTGGCACAATCAATCTTTTTAGAGAAGACGGAATCTTAAAAATACAAACACAGAACGATGGAAGCTGGATGCGAATGGCTGATAGAGCTGAAGGAACAGTTACTAAAGATAGTGTTCAAGAATTTCAACTAAGATCATTATATAAAATTGGTGAATTACCATTTGTAATTCCAGAACCTGTTAAAAAAGGGGAATTAAAAACTATCAGAGGTGCTAAAAAAGATGATACTAAATTAGATGCCTTGTTATTAGATATAACAGTAGATGAAGAAACATCACAAATTGAAATATATGGCGGAAAATATGCGCCACAAAGACCTACTCAATTTTCTTTAAATGGCTTAAATTTTAGAATAGATTACGGACCTCAATTACTAGAAACACCTTTTGAAGTTAAACTAAATGATTTTCAATTAGAAAAATATCCTGGTTCTGAGAGTGCTGCCGCTTTTGCTAGTGAAATTACTTTAATAGATACCGATGAAACATTTGACTATAAAATCTATATGAATCATATATTAGATCACAAAGGCTACAAATTTTTTCAAGCTAGTTATGATCTTTCTGGTGAAGTAGAACAGACTCATCTGTCTGTTAATCATGATTTTTGGGGAACACTAATTACCTATATTGGATATTCTCTATTATATTTTGGAATGATTTCTATTCTATTCGCTCCAGGAACTCGTTTCGATTCCTTGAAGAAAACATTGAAAAAAATTAAAAGTAAAAAAGCTGCTCTAACTATTTTTATTGGGTTTTTTATTAGTATTACTGGAATTACTCAAGCTCAAGAAAGTAATCTATCTAGCATATCTGATCAACAAATTGACTCTGTATTAAAAGCCAACTTAGTTGATTTGAAACATGCTGATGAATTTAACACGCTCATTATACAAGATGTTGGCGGTAGAATGAAACCAGCGCACACTTTTGCCTCTGAATTGGTAAGAAAGGTTTCTCATGATGAAGATTTTAATGGGATGGAACCTAGTCAGGTTTTTCTTTCAATTATAGAAAACTCAAAACTTTGGTTTAATGTTCCCTTTATTTATTTAGAAAAAGGGAACACAGAAATTCGTAAAATTATAGGTGTTGATGAAAATGCAACACATGCAGCTCTAGCAGATTTTTATGAGGGAACTCAATCAAAAATCAGTGACTACGTTCTAGAGGCACAAAAGAAGAATGTTCAGAACAAATTTGAAAAAGATGTCATTAAAATTGATAAGAGAATCTATCTATTCTCACAAGCATTGAGTCTAAGTGTTTTAAGAATTTATCCTAAATTAAACGATGAAAATAATAAATGGGTTTCTTTTCCAGAAGGCTCTAGAGCAAACTATGTTGGAAAAGATTCATTATTTGTAAGACAATCTTTACCTGTTTACATACGGTTATTACAGGATGCAAAAAGAACTAATAATTATACGGAGGCTGATAAGCTATTAGCTGGAATTAAAAAGTTCCAACAAAAATATGGTGCAGAAGTCTATCCAAACAAAGAAAAAATAGATCTAGAAATAACCTATAATAAATTACAAATTTTCAAGAAACTTGCCAAATATTATGGGTATGTAAGTGTGTTTTTAATATTTTTTGTGATCCTACAAATTTTTAATGATAAAAAATGGATCGCTTTGGTTGTAAAAGTTCTGATAGGAATAACTATACTTGTCTTTGGTCTTCATATCTTAGGTTTGCTAAGCCGATGGTATATAAGTGGCAATGCACCATGGAGTAATGCCTATGAATCTATTATTTATGTTGCTTGGGCAACTATGTTGTTTGGTTTGGCATTTGGAAGAAAATCGTCATTAACCATTGCAGCTACTACCTTCTTAACTGCTGTTATTTTAGCATTTGCTCATCAAAACTGGCTAGATCCAGAAATTGCAAATTTAGTACCAGTATTAAATTCTTGGTGGTTACTAGTTCATGTATCTATTATAGTTGCTAGTTATGGGCCTTTTTCTCTAGGTATGATTTTAGGAATTGTAGCCTTGTTCTTAACTGCGTTCACCACAGAAAAGAATAAGAAAAAAATGGACCTAAATATTAAAGAAATTACCACCATTAATGAAATGGCTATTACTATTGGTTTAATTATGTTAACCATTGGTAATTTCTTAGGAGGTATGTGGGCAAATGAAAGCTGGGGACGTTACTGGGGATGGGATCCAAAAGAAACATGGGCATTGGTGTCTATTATGGTCTATGCATTTGTATTGCATATGAGATTGATACCAGGTTTAAGAAGCAGATATACATTTAATCTATGGTCTATTATGGCGTATGGAGCCATCATGATGACCTACTTTGGAGTAAATTTCTATTTGTCTGGATTGCATTCCTATGCAAGTGGTGATCAAGTAATTACTCCTAATTCGGTATTTTATTCTGCAACCTTCATAGGTATACTAGGAGTATTTGCATGGTTTAAACATAGAAAGTTTTACAAAAAATAAAAGAATAGTGTACTTTAGTACTCACAAAAAAAGAACATATGTTTCATAAAAATATAAAATTAGCATTAGCCTTTTTAACGATAGTATGGTCTGTCCTAGAATTTTGGCAAGGCCATATTGGCAACGGAATAGCTATTTTATTCCTAACAGGAATGTTTATCTTATTATATTTCAAAAATGAATTTATTTTACTGTCATTTTTACAATTAAGGAAACAAAATTTCCCAGCTGCACAAAAATGGTTGACTTATATAAAAAACCCAAGTACTGCACTCACTCAAAAACAAGAAGGATACTATAATTACTTGCATGGAATTATGCTTTCCCAAACCAACATGACGCAAGCCGAAAAGTATTTACGAAAAGCTGTTCGGTTAGGTTTGGCAATGGATCATGATTTAGCAATGGCTAAATTACAATTAGCTGGTATAGCCATGACAAAAAGAAGAAAACGTGAAGCGACTACCTTAATGGCAGAAGCAAAAAAACTTGACAAACACGGTATGTTAAAAGAACAGATGCAAATGATGAAACAACAAATGAAGAAAATTTAATTATATCAACTCATAATTATGAGTTGATATAATTTTTACACTACTTTATTCTAGTTATGGTTAAGTCAGGATTATATTGAAGTATATAGATACCAGTATTAGTAGATGTACTAAATAAGCTTTTGTTATAGTTAAACTTACTTTCTACCCTAGTAGAAATACCTTTCTTAAAAGTCTCTTTTAAAGGATCTCCAGAAGCCAATCTCATCACTACATCAAAGACAATATCAAATCCTTTAGTTGCATAATAAGAGGGATATGCATAGTTTTTTTCTAGATATTTCTTATTAAATAGCTGAACTTTAGGCGAGCCTTCATCAATAAAAATATCACTTGTATAGGTAAATCCAAGTTTTGCTAATTTATTATTGTCAATTATATCAAACTGAGACGATTTATTGAATCCAAAAATCTTAATAACAGTGTCTTCAGGTAGTATTTGCATTTCTGGTTTATCATCTTTCTCTTTGTCGTCACCTTCTTTTTCATCCGTATCTTCGTCTTCCTCTTCTATTGGTAAACTAATCAAACTATTAACTACGTCAGAAACAATAACACTAGTATCTGTAGCAAAAATTAGCCAATTACCAATTTCGGCTTTTAATGCATTTATAATATTAGCTTTCCTTATATAGCCTTGATTAGGATGTATGATTAGAGCATCAGCAATAGAATCATGATCTAATAATACTGATTTAATAAGATCGCTATTCCGAATTGAAGTGGCTGTACTATCTCCAATAATTAAGATGTTTTCATTAGAGTAGCTTCTTAAAATATGAGCAACTAATTCTTTTTGATGCACTTCTCTATCCGCAAAGGTTTTAATGATTTTTGATGACTGGAAACTAGATTGTTTTTTAGAATATACTGGGAAAATAACTGGTACACCCGCTCTATTAGCAACCTTTGGGACTTCTTCAGAATATAAAGGACCGATAATTGCATCTGTATCACTAAAGTCTGTAACAGATAAAATTGAATCTATTTTTGTGTTTTTTCTTCCAGTATCAAAAATAGAAAGTTCCACATCTATCCCCAATCTCCTGAGAGAATCTAAAGCTACCTGAGCACCTAAATACAAATCTGTTGTAATATTAGACAACTTATTTGTTTTAAAAATATCTATCGCATCAATGGTATCATATTCAATGGCTCTAAAGGGTAGCATCATCGCTATTTTTAAAGCTGCAACCTCTGAAATAGTATCTCTATAGATTAAAAAAATATTTTCAGCTACAATTGGTTTTATTTTTAGCAACATCTCTAATTGTAAGCCCGAAATCTCTAGAGATAGATTTAACGCTTTTAATTCATTTTCTGAGACATTGTAGGTACGTGTTAGACTATAAAAAGTATCTCCTTTAACTACTTTATGAATTAAAAATTTATTTTGTGAGTCTTGTATCTCTTTCACTTCATCAACAATAACTATAGTGTCAGTTTCTTTAACAATTGCGGTATCAATGGGTGTATTTTGATCAAATTTATTGTTGGGTATAATAATAGCTGTTTCAGGCGAGGGCTTCCTTCCTACAGTAGGATTTAAACGCAATAAATCTTTTGTTTTAATTCCTAGACGTTTGGCTATAACCTTCATGGTTTCACCTTTTTTTACTGTGTAAGAAATATATTCTTTTTGTTGACCACAAGAAGTTGCTATGACAACAAAAAATAAGATGATAACTAATTTAAACTTTCTCATAATTTTATTCCCATTCAATAGTTGCTGGTGGTTTTGAGCTAATATCATATACGACTCTATTGACACCTTTTACTTTATTTATAATTTGATTGGATGTTTTTTGTAAAAACTCATAAGGTAAATTCACCCAATCAGCCGTCATTCCATCTGTACTTTCTACAGCTCTTAATGCCACTACTTTTTCATAGGTTCTTTCGTCTCCCATAACACCTACTGAGTTAACAGGCAGCAATATGGCGCCAGCTTGCCAAACTTTATCATACAATCCACTTTCTTTTAACCCATTGATAAAAATAGCGTCTACCTCTTGTAAAATAGCTACTTTTTCTGATGTAACATCCCCTAAAATTCTAATTGCTAAACCTGGTCCAGGAAACGGATGTCTACCTAATAATTCAGGATCAATTCCCATAGAAGCTCCTACTCTTCTTACCTCGTCTTTAAAAATCATTCGTAAAGGTTCTACAATTTTTAATTTCATAAAATCTGGCAATCCTCCTACATTGTGATGACTTTTAATCGTTGCTGAGGGTCCTCCATTTACAGATACTGACTCTATAACATCTGGATAAATAGTTCCTTGTGCCAACCATTTTACATTTTCTATTTTATGAGCTTCATCATCAAAAACTTCAATAAATGCGTTTCCTATAGCTTTTCTTTTTTGCTCTGGATCAGACAATCCTTTTAAAGCGGTCAAAAAACGTGCCGATGCATCTACACCTTTAACGTTTAATCCCATCCCCTCGTATTGATTAAGTACACTGTCGAACTCATTCTTACGAAGTAATCCGTTATTCACAAAAATACAATACAGATTTTCGCCAATTGCTTTGTGTAATAAAACTGCTGCCACAGAAGAATCTACTCCTCCAGACAAGCCCAGAACAACTTTATCATTTCCTACTTTTTTTTGTATGTTAGAAACTGTTGTTTCCACAAAAGAATCAGAGGTCCAAGTTTGTGCTACTCCTGCAATTTTTACTAGAAAATTTTCTAACAACTGTTTCCCATCTAAAGAATGGTAAACTTCAGGATGAAATTGAATTGCAAATGTATCTTCACCTTCAATTCTGAAAGCTACATTTTCTACATCAGAAGTACTAGCCAAATGCACAGCGTTGGCTGGTAGCTCTTTAATTGTGTCTGAATGACTCATCCAAACCTGACTTCCTTCAGAGATATTTGAAAAAAAAGTTTCGTTGTCTTTTATGAAAGAGAGATTTGCTCTTCCGTACTCTCTGGTATTTGATGGTGCTACTTTTCCACCAGAAAAATGAGCTAAATATTGTGCTCCATAACAAACAGCTAGCATAGGCTTTTTTCCTCTAATTTCTGACAAATCTGGATGCGGAGCATCTTCAGATCTAACAGAAGAAGGACTGCCAGATAAAATAACTGCTTTAAAGTCGTTTGCGTTTGATGGTTGTTTGTTGTATGGGTGAATTTCACAGTAGATATTCAACTCTCTTACTCTCCTCGCAATTAATTGAGTGTATTGCGATCCAAAATCTAAAATAAGTACCTGGTGTTGTTGCATGTGCAAAAATAGTACTTCAATTTAGAAATGAAAGCTTTGTGTTTATAAAATTTTACAATTTAATATCTATAAACTACCGCATTAATATTCATACCAGCTCCAACAGAGGCTAAAATGATAACATCTCCTCTATAAAGTGATTGATTTTCGATAGTTCCTTTTAAAACTAGATCTAATAATGTAGGAACAGTAGCAACAGAACTGTTTCCTAATTTATGAATACTCATAGGCATCACACCATCTGGAACAGATGTTTTATAGAGTCTATAAAAACGTTTAATAATTGCTTCATCCATTTTTTCATTAGCTTGGTGAATGAATATTTTTTTCACCTCTTCAATTGGAATACCACTTTTATCTAAAGCGGATTTCATTGCGGCAGGAACATTGTTTAATGCAAACTCATAAATCTTTCTTCCATGCATTTTTATATAACGTACATCTGGATCTTGTTGAGTTTCAAAAGATTTTCCAAAAAACAAATGATAAGCCTCATCTTTTGCAAAAGTTTGTGTGGCATGGCTTAAAATTCCGGAATCTTGCCCCTCATTCTTTTCAACAATACAAGCACCTGCTCCATCGCTATATATCATAGAATCTCTATCGTATTTATCAACAACTCTAGACAGCGTTTCTGCTCCAATAACCAGTACTTTGTTGGCAATACCTGCTTTTATAAATGCTTGTGCTTGAATAACACCTTCTATCCAACCCGGACAGCCAAATAAAATATCATACGCTACACAATTAGGATTTTCAATTCCCAATCTATGTTTTACTCTTGTTGCTAAACTTGGCAATAAATCACTTTGAATAGCCGTTGACTTAATATCTCCAAAATTATGTGCCAAAATAATATAATCTAGCTCTTCCGGATTTATGGCTGCATCTTCAATTGCTTTTTGGGCGGCAAAAAACCCTAAGTCTGATGTATTGTATTTAGAAGCAGCATATCTTCTTTCTTCAATACCTGTGATGGCTTTAAATTTCTCTATAATAATCGCATTATCACTAGGTATTTCTGTACCATCTGAATTTAAAAATCGATTTTCTAAAAACTTTTTATTCTCTTTTTTAATTTCTGGGATATAAGATCCAGTGCCGGTAATGAGTGAAGATGTCATGTATATGTATTATGTATCTAATAAATAAACTGTTTTTACTTGAATTTGTCTTTTAATTTGTACTGTTTTTACGATGTTCAAACTATTATAATTTAACTAAATAATTTTAAAATTGCAATACAGAGACATTATAAATAAGAGCTGTCGAAAGAAAAAGGTAATAATGATGCAATAGACTTTGTTTTTACCACATTACCTACCTCACCCATGAAGATAACTTCAACATCTTCGGCTTGGTTGATTTCATACTCTAACATTGTTTGTCTACAAGCACCACAAGGACCCACAGGTTTATCTAATTGTTTATTGGAAGAAACAGCAGTGATGGCTATTTTTTTTATTTTTTTATTTGGAAAGGAGGAGCCAGCTTTCCAGATTGCAACACGTTCAGCACATATTCCTGAAGGATAAGCTGCATTTTCTTGATTATTTCCTGTAATAATAGAATCGTCATCCATCAAAAGAGCAGCTCCTACATTAAAACCAGAATACGGTGCATATGCAGTTTTTGTAATCTCAATAGCTGCTTCCATTAATTTTTTATCAACATCAGATAACTCGTTGATATCCGTATATATAAATGCAGTACTACCTGTGTTCATCTCTCTCATTAGAACATCTTGTTTTAAAAGATCGTAATATTAATAATCGTCATAGATTTCTCCTAAATCAAATGATAAAGAAAAACGAAGCGAATTTTCTAATGGATTATTTACATCAGATGAATTGATTAAATATGATAAGTCAATATTTAGAGCGTTCGTTTTAAATCCAGCACCCATTGTGAAAAATTGTCTATTTCCTTTATTTTCACTTTCATGAAAATACCCTGCACGCAATGCAAATGCATCATTATAAAGATATTCTGCACCTAATGCATAAGTCACCTCTTCTAATTCTTCACTAAAACCTCCATCTGCATCCCCAAATGAACTAAACATACCAGAGATAAACCCTGTGTCTTGATCAGAACCATCTAATTGTGGAGAAGGGACTAAGAGTTTTGTAAATTCAGTATTTACACTTAAAATGTTATAATCGTCTAAAATAAAATCAAAACCACCTCCAAATTTTAAGTTCGTTGGAATAAAATCATCTTGTCCTGGAACATAAGATACTTTTGGACCAATATTCGCTATGTTAAAACCAATCCTATAACGTCCGTTAAAACTCCCGTAATTCTCTTCAAATGATTGGTAATAACCAGACACGTCTACCGCAAAAGAGTTGATGGGTTGTAAGGTAGAGTTTGTACCTGTAAAAGCTAAATTTGATCTAAAATAACGACCACTTACTCCCATAGAAAACGTTTCACTCAATTTTAATGCGTAGGTTCCTGAAAGCGCAAATTCGTTTGGATTAATAGTTCCTGTAGGATTTCCAACATTATCAGTTAAATCGACTTGACCTAGAGAAAAATATCTAAACTCAGCTCCCCAAGCAGCATTTTCACTAAATCTGTTAATATAAGAAGCGCTTCCAATAAAAATATCATCTGTTAGATTTCTAAGCCATGGAGAATAATTTAAACCAATCATCACCTGCTGTCCACTGAATGCAATTTTAGATGGATTGTGAAAAAGAGAACTTGCATCTGCTGAAGTAGAAACTCCAATATCTCCCATTGCTCCTGATCTTGCATCCGGTATAATTAATAAAAAAGGGGTGGCTGTTGTTATTCCTCCAGTTGTTTGCGCTAGAGCACCAAAAATACTTGAAATGTAAATAATTAACAATAATGCTATTTTCTTCATGTTTTTGTTTTTATTAATTTACTTGAACGTAAATATCGTAATTTATTATAGTATAACTAATTTTTCATACTTTTCTGTTGATATATTACTTGCCGTTGACCTTACTTTTAATTTATATATGTATACACCTTTACCTATTCTATTTCCAAAATCATCCAAACCATTCCAAGAAATATTTCTTGATAAATTACCTGTTGTTTGAACTTGCTGATTGATTGTTTTAATTAATTTTCCTGAAACAGTAAATATTTGCACCTGAACTTCAAGTGGTTCATTTGGCTTGTTATGGTTAAACCAAAATTCGGTGTAATTTACGAATGGATTTGGATAATTCAAAACATTATCTAAAGTTATAGTCAAATCACTAACCACTACAAAATTTAAAATAGCTTCTGAAGAATTATTATAGGTATCCCATGCCTTTAGTTTAAGAGTATGAGGTCCTACTGTTAAATCTCGTAATCGATACACCACCTTACCACGAGTAAAATCATCTAATTCTGTTTGATAAAAATCATTTAAAATTATTGGATTAGATTCATCTCCATCTAAAATTCCAACTATATCATGATCTACAGCTGTGACTGAAGTATTAATACCGCTCAAATCAAATAATTTTGCTATTAGATTTGGTGATGCATTTGTATTGGCGCCATCTAAAAAAGATTCGTCATTCATAAATAATTGAATTTCAGGGCCAGTAGTATCTTCTGGTGCGTTTTCGTTAATACCTCCTACAATTATATCACTAGTATAGCCAGCCTTGTCTATAACCTCATTAGTAGCATAAAAACTTAACTTACCATTTCCATAAGCAATTTTGACATCTCTAGGCACTATAAATTCAAAGTTGAAATTTCCATTTTCTACAGTAGCCAATCCTCTAAATAATTTACTTTCTTGAGAATCAAAAATTTCTACAATACCAAAATTATCATTGTCTAAGGTAGATTTATCTATTGGCTTATCGTAAACAGTTGTGGATAAACTTCCATTAAAATTAGTTAAAATATTATTTAAATTATCTGTAACAATTCCATCAAAACTAACTTTGGATAAGGCTTTAAGTGTATCTATAGATTGAGTAATATCTAAACCATTCATCTTTGTTATTTTAATATTTGGCTCAGGAATTGCTAATTTTTTTACAGGGTCTCCAAAATAATATATAAAGAATTTTTGAAAATTTGAATAGTTGTTTTTTGCTTTTACTAGAGACTCTGCAATGGTTAAATCTTCATTGTTAAATTCTAATAATGTTGCCATTAAATTCTTATTAAAAGCTTGCCCTACACTAATAAACACTTCTCTGGTGGTTGTAATCATAGATGCTGCTCCACCAGTTGTATTCCAAAAAACATTTTCTCCAGCCGAAATTCTTATCGGATTGTCAAATCTAGAAAACTCACAAGTAATGGTTATAAATAGGGGAAGTGTATTTTCATTTTTAAAACCTTTTATTTGTGGAATATCTAAAAATCTTTCTGCCGCAAAACCATCTTCACCACCATGTCCAAAATAATCAAAGACTAAGGTACCTGATTCTATAGCCCTAGTGATTGCTTCCTTTACACTTGGATACCGTTCACCTCCAGATGAATTTTGCTGAACATACGAATCTGCATAAATTTTATTGATATTAAAAACAGGTTTATTAACTTTAATATCATCAGCAATAGTTTCTACTCCTGGTTGAATACTAATATCTGAAGTATCATCTATATCATCAGCAAGTAACGTAATGGTATTTCTCCAATCTCCAAAGGAATCAACATTATAATCTCTCAATATTTTATCAACTACATCTCTAGCTTGCTGTTGGGTAGATACGGGTATTCTTCCAGTTGCTATATCCATAGAATGCGAGGAAGACATTGTTCCTTCGGTATCTTCAAGCATTCCAAAAAAATCATCCGTAACATATGAAAAAGCTAGGTTATAGCTTGCGTCAGCCAAGTATACTGGAACAATATTGTTATTCCCTATGATGCGATCCTTATAGTCATAAGAAGCATCTCCAAAAAAACAAACGTATTTTAACTTTTTATTATCTGTTGAATTTGTTTCATAAACATGTTTGATAAAATCTCTAATCCCAGTGATGTCTTTACTACCGGAAGAGAATTCGTTGTAAATTTCATCTAGCATTACTACTTGGACTGTTATTCCAGAATTCTCTATGTGATAATCTGCAATTCTCTGAGCTTGTTCAGCAAATTCATTTGTAGTTATAAGTAAGTAATTGACATCCTTTATTGAGTGTAAATTTTGGTTTTCTACTCTCGAATTAGATATCGTTTCAGGAACGTAATAATCATCTTGATTTACTAAAATATACTCGTTCAACAAACCTGTAGTAGCTTTAAAAGAAAAGGATCCTGTAGCTGATTCATTTGATATGTTCGTTGCATTAATTGGATCAGTTACATCCCAAACTTGAAAAATATTTTGTGAATTCTGAATCTGATATTCAGCAATACCGGAAGTATTTGCAACTTCAAAACTTCTAAAAGAAAATTGAAAATCGTCTGCGATTAATTCTTTTTTACCTGAAACTTCAATATAATCTAGATATGCTCTTGCCGATGGGTTTCCTCCATTATTATAATCTATAGAGATGTCTATTGTTGACGAAGAATTATTGGTTAGTATTCCAGTCCCAAGTCTATCTGAAGCTAATGAACTGGAAGAAGATGCTGTGAAGTTAAGGTTAAAAATACTTTGAGAATTCACGGTCACTTCCATTAGTGATGATAAACCAGAGACTGCCACTGCTCCTATCGTTACTTTTAAGTCTTGGTTTTGGGATGCATTTGGAAATGGCAACTGAAATGTTTGTTGATTTTCTATACTAAACTCCTCACCCAACCATCTCCTACCCGCTGCAAAAAGGTTGATATTTTCTTTTTCATAAAAAATATAATCATCAAAAGAAGTAATAAGTAGATTTGAGTTCCCAGAAACAGGAACTGAGTTTTGTACTCTTTTACCATCCTCTTCATTTACCGTAATGAAGTAATGTGATGTATCTGAATATATATTCTGAAGATGACTTACCTCGCCAGATTCTGCATTTACATCCCAGCTATGTGGTCCTTTTGCATAAAATAAAATATAATCATTCGTGTCAAAAGAAGTATCATCTTCGCCTTTGATATAGATGGCATTTTCTTGTAAGTCTTCATGTCTAAAATCTCCATTGAATTCTGGCAATAAATTACCTCCATTACCATAAATATGAATTTTTTTTGGATTCAAATTATTTGTTGAAATTCCTATCTGTTGTAAAAAAGACCTATCAATTTTAAATATACCAGTGGTGTCAACAGCAAATTTATACCAATCACCATTTGCAAGAACGGAGTTAGTTACTTGACTATAGGCAACTATAGAAAAGAATAAAAATATAAAAGTAATAATTCGTTTACTCATCATAAGCATTCCTCAAAGAACGCAAATAATGTGGATATATTTTATGAAAAATATTGATATATGATAATAAAAAAAAAAGTTAATCGTTAGAGATATATTGAAAAGAATATCAAGACTATTAAAATTTACAATTCATCTTGTAAGAATACAATTTTGTTGTAAATTGCTGAACTGAAATAAAACTCTATTTTTTGAAATAAAATATGAAGAACTTATATAGAATATCACTGTTTTTACTTACTGCGATTTTACTTTTTAGTTGTAATTCAACTAATAATAATAAATCCTCTTTAACAGGATGGAACTTTAATGATCCAAAATATGGAAGCTACATCAAAGGGACCTCATTTCAAGGACAGAAAGTCCCAAATGGAATGGTCGCTATTGAAGGTGGTACTTTCACCATGGGTCAAGTTCAAGATGATGTAATGTTTGATTGGAACACTACACCACAGCAAATGCATGTTCGATCATTTTATATGGATGAATCAGAAGTTACAAATTCAGAATACCTTTTGTATCTTCAAGTAACCAAAGATGTATTTCCACCAAAAGAGGAAAAGTATAAGAACATCTATTCCTCTGCATTGCCAGATACTTTAGTATGGAGAAGTAGTCTAGGAAATACAAATCTTTTGTCTGAAAACTACCTTAGACATCCTGCGTATTCGGAATACCCTGTGGTTGGCGTAAGTTGGATACAAGCTGTACAATATTGTAAATGGAGAACCAGTGCTGTTAATTTAAAAAATTTAATAGACAAAGGTGTGTTATCTAACGTATTAGGGAATGATACCATAAGAAATTTTTTCGACACAGATTTGTATTTAGAAAATCCATACAAGTTATTTGATGGTGATTCAACAGTTTACAAAAGAGGGCTACCAAATAATAAAATACGAAAAAAAGGAGCTCCTAAACCAGCTAAGGGAAGCTTCACAGGAAGACAAGTAACTTCTCAAGATGGTATATTATCCCAAAAATTTAGATTACCAACTGAAGTGGAGTGGGAATATGCTGCCAAAGCTAATAATGGAAACAGAGAGTTTAACAATATTAGAGGTAGAAAAAAATATGCCTGGGATGGTAAGTATACCAGAAACAAATCTAATCGCTCTAAAGGTGATCAATTAGCAAATTTCAAACAACGAAAAGGTAACTACAGTGGTTTAGCAGGATGGTCTGAAGATGGATCTGATATACCTATTAAAGTTAATTCATATAGTCCAAATGCAAATGGACTCTATGATATGTCAGGAAATGTAGCAGAATGGGTTGCAGATGTTTACAGACCAATAATAGACACAGAAGCAAACGACTTTAATTATTTCAGAGGAAATATTTTTACAAAAAAATTAATAGACTCAACTGGAAGTGTTGTTGTAATTGGCGATACTCCAAAAAATATGATTGTCTATGACACGTTACCTAATGGTAAAATAATAGCAACACAGCTTCCTGGTGAAATAAAATATGTGCCTGTCAGTAAAGACGATGTTTTTATGAGAAGAAATTATAATACGGCATCTAATCTTGATAAAAACGATGGAGATAATTTCTCGAATCGATTATATGGACAGGATGAAGATCAATTTACAAGTAAATCAAGAATGTACAATTCACCGATCAATACAAAAGATTCAGAAACAGGAAAATTAAATCAATACGATATTAAAAAACGTGCAACTT